>Ga0334896_1000106_pt1 | contig 124064 bp, 113 predicted proteins | sample GraSluR3_MG_8_FD_207734 | JGI IMG/M metagenome (GOLD analysis project Ga0334896, IMG submission 207734) | Sludge microbial communities from methane-producing bioreactor in Wageningen University, Netherlands - Granular Sludge_27_06-R3 | ecosystem: Engineered > Bioreactor > Anaerobic >... | reverse complement strand
TGATTGAAAGCAAAAAAACCGTTTTCCTGAGTGAACCAAACTTCATAAATTCCATTTATTACCTTTTTTGCTTTCAATCAGGAAAACGGTTTTTTTGTTGTGTGCTTCTTGATTCAATTCTTTCTAAAAGTCTTTCATTCTTTTCTTGACATATCACCAGATTGCTTATTAATATCGCTATCGCCATTTCCAATTCCAAAGGTGCCTCCCCTATTCTATCCCATTCCGCCTTTTTATGGTAGCCGTATTCGTTCCTTTTTTTACTGAAATATGGTATGATACCTGTCAAAAGATTTGTTATAGGAAGATACGAGGAAAAATCATATGAAGCCTTTGTCCGGATGGTGGAAAGATGCCCGCTTTAAGATTGGACTTAGAAACATTAAAACGGCCGTATCTGTAGGTCTCTGCTTACTGGTGTTCCAAATCATCGGGGTGAGCGATGGCATTCAGGCTGCCATTACTGCCATCATTTGCATGAAGTCTTCTCTCCAAAATTCTCTTCAAGTAGGGGTGGAGAGAGCCATCGGAACAGTAATTGGTGCCGTCCTGGGAATTCTTACCCTAATTTTAATGATAGAGATAGGCCTTCAATGGGCCACCATTCTGGCCATTATGAACGTGGTTCTGATTATTTACTTATGCAATATCTTCAAAGTGCAAAACAGCACCATCATCAGCCTGGTGGTATTTCTTATGATTCTCATCGGGGAAAAGGACCAGCCTCCTTTAATATATGGTTCCATGCGCTTGGTGGAAACCATCTTTGGAATTGGCATCGCTTATCTGGTGAATCGATTCATGGACCCTCATCGTATTCTACGAAAAAAGCAGGACTCCTTCATTGCTTCGGAAATCCGTCCATTCTATCCCGGAGATTTGCCCCAGATAATGTCCATTTGGCTCAGTGCACACCTGCGTCTTTATCCACAAGTGGAGTCTCTCCATTGGCACGAGGCATATGAGGGTGTGCGAACAGGGTACAAAACAGAAGATGCATTATATCTATATACGGAAAACCTTAAGGTAGTAGGATATATTGCGATAAAAGGCGGGACCACTTTGGATGGACCTTACGTAGAAGGGACACAAGATCGAATAAAGGTAGGTGGGCTGCTTTTGGAACATGCACAAACCATATTCCCTACCTTGAAAATACAGATTCCCATGACCAACGAAAAGTTGGAAGAACTCTTTCTACGAGCCGGGTTTATCGCCACGGAAGAAACCCATCACGAGGCCTGGAATATGGATTTGGCCACCTTCGAATGGTCCAGGAAAACCCATTGAAAAACAAAGGGCCTTGTGTTACGATAGTGCAGGTGACAAGCCCCCGTAGCTCAGGGGATAGAGCGTCGGTTTCCTAAACCGTGCGTCGGATGTTCGAATCATCTCGGGGGTGCCATTGAAGAGAAGGTAGGCGATATGCTTACCTTCTCTTTGATTTCATAAGATGATTCGAACATGCAAATGCACGAGGGATTCGCAGAAGGGTACGGTGTAGCCTTCTGCCCCGAGTGGTCCAAGTCAGCTGAAAAAGCTGACGCCGGACGGCAGACGCGCGAAATCGAGCGGGTGCGAAATCATCTCGGGGGTGCTCCATTTTTTCGCCTTCTCGGCAGATTTAGCAAGAACACGGAGCTAACTACCAGTATTCCCCCTAAAGTTGCATTCCAAGAGATCCGGTCTGCCATAATAATGATTCCTGCAATATATGCAAAAACCGGTTCCGTCGTATTGGTTAGGGAAGTATCACTAGCCCCGATTTTTTTAACGGACATACAGTAAAACAACGGCGCAATAAACGCGGCACCTGCCCCCAGAATAAAAATGTACCACCACTGAATCAGCTCAGTGGGAAAATAGGGTTGTTTGGAGACGGTGCAACGAAGCAAATTTGCCAGGAATATGAAAAGACTCATATAGCCTGTAATTACTTCCGGTTCCACATCTTTCAGTCTTTTGCTGGCCATGCCCAAGGCTTGCATGGCATAAAAAAATGCGCCCAATAGAGCAAAAAGAATTCCCAATAAACGTAACTGGGGAATTCCTTGTGCCGGCCACACCACAAACATTAACCCTACCAGGGCCATAATCAAACATACCACCCTTTTCGGAAGGGCTTTCTCCCGTCCGATAAGAATCTCTAGGAATACCACAATCCCCACGTAGGAAAAGGCTAAAATGACTGCCACCGCTCCCGGTAAATATTTGTAACTTTCGTTCAAGGTAGTGGTGCATAAAAAAAGCAAAAGTCCCAAGGAGAGCGTGTACAAAATGTTGGATCTCCCTACCAGAAACGTCTTTTTTTTCATAAAAATATAGGCCCAAATCAACAGGGAGCCCAAGAAATATCTTGAGGTTAAAATGGTTTCTACTGCCAGGCCGGATAACAATGCCCGCTGTGTTACGGAAGGAATGAGCCCATTTAAAAAGCTGGCTACCAAAATAAGTAAAAATCCAATCCACCGTACATTACTTTTTGTCATATACTTCTTTTCCTCGATTCCTTTCTTATCTTTCCCGCTTCTTTGTGCGCTTCCATTCGTATCTCTTCCATATTTTCAAATACATTATATTCTATCTCCTACGGGAATTAAACCTATCCTCCCTTAAATTTCTAAATCTTTAACGATTCCAATAGAAAACAGGGCCATTTAAACTTGGCCCTGTTTGTCGGTAACTTGATATTCTCTTCAGACCCCCATGGGCAGAACTTGCTTTTTCTTTAATACCTCATGGGAATCAGTTCCATGTAATCCTCCACGGTTCCGTTGTTGCGGAATACTTGAATGATTTTCCGGCCCAATGGGTGTAACTCCGGTGTATCAAATTTCTCCAACTCCTTGGCAAAGAAATCCGTTAAAATCTTGGCACCCGCATCGTAGCCGTCAGTGCCCACTTCATACTGGGTCTCCGGTTTCAAAAATGCTCTTCGAATGTATTGATTATCCACCTTCATGGACTCTAGCCCGAATCCAAGCAAGGGACATCGTGCTTCCTCCAAATGCCCGGGTTTAAACTTGGCGCTACCTCGACGGGCAATATACTCCCTCGCCACCCATTGTGGCATAAATCCAACTTCATAAGCCCCAATATGTTGATTAGGGATAAGTAGGTAACGAGTACTGGGCGAATTTATAATCTGCTCCAGTAACAAATTGGCCTGGGTCACCATTTTACCCGTGGCAAATGGCCAATAAGACCCCACACCTTCACTTTTCATTTCTGACTCTGCGACAATGCTAGGGTTGTTGTGGCCACGAGGTGCTACCAATCTCCAAAGCCAGGCTAGTGCCGGAGGCAATACTTGAATTAACCCGACGATTCCATATGTAGGATTTTCTCGAGTGCACGCCGGTGCCCGAACACCAAAGCTCCGCACATCCACTTCTACCGCGTCTTCAATGGCGCCTTCCACCATGTTTCGCGGGAGGATAACCCGGGGATTGGTACAAGGTTTTCCGTCTTGGTCCAGTGTATGCTCCCATACCAGACAAGTGGCCTTGGGAATCCCATCAATATTCATAAAGATTAAAGGTTTGCTTGGATGAGTCAACACTCTCTCATAACGAGGAGAGGTGCCATAGCTGGTAATGTGGTCCAGTCGAAGGAACCATGCGGATTCCGCATCCTTTACTACCAGTTTCCGACTATCGTTTTGCAACTTGGGATGGCAAAGAGCCATATCATCGGTCACCGGCAGCAATTGGCAAGTTTCGTTGAACACCAAATAATTCTTTTCTCCCGTAATGGTATTTACACCCAGTACCGATCTTCCATCCGGTTGTTTATGCATGTCCTCAATCATCTCACTCTTCCCGCCACCGGAAGCACCCTCATGCATAATGACAATTTCGTTGTCATACGGGGTAATAACCTTAACGGTAGAAGCATGGGCCGTCACCCAACCTTCTTGCTCTCCAATATTCAGCAGGACCCCGTAGATTCCTTTTTTGGCACTGGGGCCAGGATACAAATTGTAGGAATAAACTTCGTGCACTTCATCCAATCGATTATGCACCACAATTTGTTTTTCCCCAAAGTGGGTGTGCCGGAAGGGAGGTGCCAGAACCACCATAGCTTTCAAATTAAATTCTTTTAATTCATCAATATTGATGAAACCTTGAAGGTCTGCCAACCCTGCGGCGAAAAATCCCGCATTCATCGGAGAGATAAAAACCGAATCGTAGCCGTGTTTTATGTCACCAGACTTAAAGGGATAGAAAATCAGGTCCTGCTCTTTTAGCCAGGCAAAAGTCTCCTGACGTAATTCTTCAAAATCCTTGCCGTACTCCATTCGGTATGTGGGTTTATCGGTAGGTTTGTTATCCGCCACCAACAAGCTGTCCGGATCTCTTCTTCGCATGTAGTCGTCAATATAGTTTACTGCCAATCCGTTTCTACAACGTGTCACGGTGGCTTCCAGCACACGGCCTTGGCCCGGAACTTCATATGCCACCTCGAAAGTGTTTTCCGGGGAATTTCCCATGGCAAGCTCCACCAACTCTTCCCTAGTTTTGGGAATGGTGACACTCTTCGCCTGGTTCAGTATTTCCATAACATACTCCGGCAATTTCATTATTTCTAAATCATACATATTATTACCTCCAATACTCCCATATATACCCATGACACAAAGGATTTAAAGCTTTTGCCCCAAACTTCCCCAATATTACTGCGTCTTCCTCTTTTCCAAACATTCCATTCGTCTTGTTTTTTACGCGAAGCGAAACTTTTTTTCTCTCCTCCCGTCTATTCATCAAGGAGGTGGCGGAAATGAAATCAAAAATGGTCTTACTAATACTAGTGGTGTTACTTTCTCTATTTTCTTTGGGCTGTGATGCCACCGGCTCATACGATATTAAAAAACTGGATACTACTAGAGTAAATCAATCTTTGGTTCATGGCAACGAAAAGTTTGGTTTGGCCTTACTACAAGAGCTGCAAAGTGACACGGAAAATCTTTTCTTCTCCCCCTTTAGTGTTTCCACGGCTTTGTCTATGACCTATTTAGGTGCCAAAGGAGAAACCAAGGAACAAATGGCCCAAGCCCTGGGTTATCAAAATGTTGAGGATACGGCACTTCTGGAAACCTATCAAGAACTTTTAACTTATTATAATGGCATAGACCCGGAAGTGGACTTCCTGGTAAGCAATTCTATATGGTTTCGACAAGGGGAGGCCATTCAGCCAGACTTTTTGGAGAACAATAAGACTCACTTTTTTGCCCAAGTTGAGGAACTGGATTTTGCCCAACCGGAAGCAGCTGATACCATCAACGGATGGATTCATGATTCTACCAAGGGATTGATTCCCCAGATGATTGAACCACCCATTCCAGGGGATGTGATTATGTATTTAATCAATGCCATCTACTTTAAAGGGGATTGGGTTCACACCTTTGATGAGAAGGCAACTCAGTCAGTCCCTTTCTTTAGCTATGGAGGCGAAGAGGTAGCCGTGGATATGATGTACCGAACCGGACCCGCCAGCTACTATCAGGGAGAGGGATACCAAGCTCTTAAAATGCCCTACGGGCAGGGAAAGCTATCCATGACCATTCTCCTGCCGGAGGATGATATCTTGGAATATATTTCTTCTCTCACGGAAGAATCTTTTCGAGAAGCCCGCTTATCTCCATTGTCTCAGGAAGAGGTTTCCATATGGTTGCCTCGCTTCTCCATATCCTATGGTATCAAGAAGCTCAATGATCCACTCATCCAGTTGGGGATGGAATTACCTTTCTCCTCTTATGCAGATTTAAGTGGCATCCGAGCAGGTACCTATATCAGTCGTGTCCTTCACAAGGCCGTGATTGATGTGAACGAAGAGGGGTCCGAAGCCGCCGGAGTCACAGTGGTAGAAGTGCAGGAAACCGCAATAATGGAGCCCACCATTTTCCGGTGCGATAAACCCTTCCTTTTCCTTATCAGCGAAGAGGATTCCGATACGATCTTGTTTATAGGCACGTATATGAAACCTTAATTTTGCATCAATACTTTCTTGTCTAGAAAAAACAATTAGGAGCCGTTTTGCATAACGGCTCCTTTTCTCTTGCCATTGCCTTCCCCAAGTCCTACGCCTCCTTGGCGGCTGGTTTTTCCTGTTCCGGAATATGGTGAATATCCGTAATCTTTATTACGTCCGGCGTGGTATATTCCTGCTTCATGAAGAGACATTTCTTGGGACAAACATCTACGCAGCTCTTGCATTGAATGCAACCCATTCGATGAATGGTCCAGGTGCGTTCCTTTCGATCCACAATGATGGCATCGGAAGGGCATTTTCTTTGGCACATCCCACAGAGGATGCAGTCTGCTTCGTTGATTTCGATATGTCCCCGGGTTCTCTCTTGCCAGATTCTCGGCACCTGCGGATACATTAAGGTGGCCGGTTTTCGGAACAAACTTCGTAAAACCACTTTTCCCATTCTTAATTGTGACATCCTCTCACCTACCTTTCTGTACAGCTAATACAGGGGTCAATGGTAAGCACCAGAATCGGCACGTCGGCGAAGCCACATCCCTGAAGCATTTTCGTTAAAGCGGGTACATTGCTGAAGGTGGGTGTTCGAACTCTCATCCGATCCAGAAATTTGGTTCCGTTCCCCTTGGCATAATATATGGCTTCTCCTCGAGGCTGTTCGATACGCATGAGAAACTCTCCTTTAGGGGGCGTCCCCTTCACCGGTATATCGATGGGGCCATCGGGAATCATTTCTACTGCTTTTTCGATAAGATCGATGGATTGATATACTTCCCGGATTCGCACAACAGTACGTGCGTAGCTATCCCCTGCCGTTTCAATCACTGGTTGGAATCCCAACTCCATATATTTGCCATGGCCCGTTAGCCGGGTATCATGAGCAATTCCGGAAGCTTTCGCCATGGGTCCCACGGCGCAACACTCCATGGCATCCTCTTTGGTGAGAATCCCCACACCTACGGTACGATTCTTCACCGAGTCATCTTCCAAAAAGACATCTGTCAAATCTTCCAATTCCACTTTCATTTTTTTAAGAGCTTTCACCAGACTCTGCAAGGTCTCCTTGTCCATGTCCCGGCGAACGCCGCCTACCTTACATACGGAAAAAATGATTCTCCCTCCCGTGGTCTTCTCAAAAAGATCCAGCACCGTTTCCCGTAATCTCCACATGTGCATAAACAGGCTTTCAAACCCGAAAGCATCGGCCAACAATCCCAACCACAACAGATGGCTTTGGATTCGGCCCATTTCATGCCAAATGGTTCGAAGATATTCCGCGCGGTCCGGAACTTGAATACCCATAAGACCTTCTACCGAAGAAACATAGCCCCAGCCGTGACCAAAACTGCAAATCCCGCAGATTCGTTCGATAATATATACCATCTCGGTAAATTCTTTTTTCTCCACCAGCTTTTCCAACCCTCGGTGGATGAACCCGATAGAAGGAATGGCCTCCACCACGATTTCATCTTCTAATACCAGGTCTAAGTGGATGGGTTCCGGTAGCACCGGATGCTGTGGTCCAAAGGGGATTACTGTTCTTTTTCCCATGGTTTATGCGTCTCCTTCCTGGGTAGTTTTTTCTTCCTCTTCCGTTTCCGAAGACACCTCTTGGGTCTCCGGCTTCCAGGGGTGAGGCTCGTTGGTGGTGTAGAAATTTCCTCCGTAATTTAACTCCATATGTTTAAATTTCACATCAAACAAATCCTGAAGCTCATTTTCAAATACAAAGGCAGACCAATATACACCGGTGATACTCATGATTTCTTCATCCACCGGCATGGTTACTTTGTAGTTAAGAAGGACATGGTCCAAATCATAGGTGTAAAGGAGTTCGTATCCCTCCGGGACTACAGAAGCGCAAATCTGAACTAGCCGGTAGCCTTCCGCCTTTCGGTCCTTGGCCGTTTCGTAAATCATTCCCGTTTCCAAAGGGTGGAATTCCTGTACTAAATAACTTCTATTTTCCATTGATCACAACCTCCATAATTAAGGGGCGGTGCTCTTGACCATACACCTCATCATAATGCTTCTTCAGGGCCTTTTCTGTTTTTCGTTTTACCTTAAGCCGCTTCTCTTCCAAGATCGCCAGCCCCTTTACCACACCATCAATAATGGCTTCCGGTCTGGCGGCACACCCCGGTACATATACGTCTACAGGAACTACAGTGTCTGCCCCTCCACAGATATTATAACATTCTTTGAACACGCCGCCATCACAAGCACAAATTCCTACGGCAATCACGATTTTTGGCTCCGGCATTTGCTCATAAATCTGCTGAATTACCGGCTTGTTTTTTTCATTAACGGAGCCCGTCAGCAAAAAGACATCCGCATGCTTGGGGTTACCGGTATTTTTTATGCCAAACCGCTCGATGTCATACATGGGCGTGAGGCAAGCCAGCACTTCGATGTCGCATCCGTTGCAGCTGGATCCATCATAATGTATCATCCACGGGGATTTTGTAACAAAGGACATTTGATTTCCTCCTCTAATTCTCCAGTATATCTTACATAAAGTTCAAAACCAGAAGATTGACAAATCCCACGGTAATGGCGGTAAACCAGCCTACCTTAAGGGTTACTTCCCACTTCATTCTGGCGTAGTTATTGTCGATAAACACTTCTATAAAATAGGTGAGGAGGGCCACTGCCACACCCAGCACCACACTCCATGCTGTTCCGTTCACAAAGAACAGGAACACCAATCCCAAAAGAAACACGTTTTCATACCAATGGGCAATCTCCACCATGGCTAGGGTTTTCCCGGAAAATTCCGTTTGTAAACCTTGAACCAACTCCTGGTGCGCATGGTGGGACATGGATAAATCAAAGGGGGATTTTCGGAACTTGATGGTGAGAATTCCGGTAAATCCGATGAACACACCAATTAGATAGACAAAAGGCATGGTCTGAGTTTGAATAATCTCCTCTACTCGAAAACTTCCCGTAAACATATAGAAGCCTACCGCTGTCATGAGAACCATAGGCTCATAGGACATGACCTGAAGCAGCTCACGTTCCGCACCGATTTCCGCATAGGGAGAACCGGCACAGTATCCTGCTACTATGAGAAATGCGCTGGCCAAAGTCAATACAAAGATGGCTAGCAACAAATCCCCACCTGCGAAGAAAAATCCGCCGGTGATGATCACAAACAAGAGGAAACAGAACACATAGAAGTCCTGCACTTTATTAACGGTAATCTGCTCTTTTTGATATAGCTTCAGCACATCATAGAAGGGCTGAAGAATGGGAGGACCCACTCTTCCCTGCATCCGTGCGGTGACGATACGATCGGCTCCCGCTAGAAGTCCTCCGACAAAAGGGGCGAACAGGAGATATAGTAGCAATGCAATGATATTCATTCCCATTATAATACACCTCCTGCCATAATTCCAAGTACCGAGACGATGGTTAAAATACTAAGGATGTTCCCAATTAGGGTCATCCTTGCTTCCCCGAATATACTTTCCACATACCAGTTTCTCAAAGATAGTTCCACTTCGTTTCCCATGGAACCATAAAACTTGGTGCTATCTCCCGTGTTAACCCCCGACAGATACATAGACACGATTTTCTTTTTTCGGAAATGTCGTTTATTGAAGAACAGAACCGGCAGAAGAATAATCAATGCCACCATCCCGCTCATAATTTGCAAATTGCTGGAGGACAATGCCAGGGCTTCTACGGAGCTGAATACTGTCTCTAGATACGGTACCACCGCATAAGTAGATACGGCTGGGAACAGGAGACACATCATGATAACCATATACACCAGGCAGTAGAAGGTAAACCACTCCGATTGATGCACATGGGCTTCCAGATTCTTAGCCTTAGCCATAATGGCTGCCATTTTTCCCAACCATTTGGTCCAGTAGAACGCGGTGGCTGCGCTACCAAAGCAGATAATCACCACGAGAGGAATATTACCGGAATCCACGAAGGCGGTCATGGCGGCCCACTTGGAAACCAACATTCCCAATGGTGCTAGGAACATACCGGAAATACCCACCATCATAAAGAGGGCCAAACGCGGCATTTTGGAAAAGAGACCATCCATGTCTTCAATATCTCTACTGTCCAAACTGTGCTCCGCCGTCCCCACGCAGAGAAACAGCAATGACTTGGTGATGGCATGGAATATGACCAGCATAATGGCCGCCCAAACCGTCTCGTTGGTACCGATACCGGCACAGGCTATAATCAATCCCAAATTGGCCACCGTGGAGTACGCCAACACTCGCTTGGCGTTACTCTGGGAGATAGCGGCAAAGGAGGCCATCAGGAAGGTAACTCCCCCTACCATCATGGCCATAATCCCCGCGCCGTTCCAACCCAGCACCGGAGACAATTTAATAATCAGGAAAACGCCCGCCTTTACCATGGTGGAGGAGTGTAGTAAAGCCGAAGTGGGTGTAGGCGCTACCATCGCGCCCAGCAGCCAACTGGAAAAGGGCATCTGTGCCGCCTTGGTAATCCCGGCAAATACTAGCAGTGCTGCGGGGACTACCACGCTATATCCCATTTGTCCATACATTAGCACAGTACTCAACTCCAAGGTATCGTAATAGATACCCAATACCAGAATGGCCAATACGAATCCGATTCCTCCTAGCAGGTTCATGGTTAATGCCCGGAAGGAATTGTTCACAGCTTCTTTGGTCTTGGTGAATCCGATCAGGAAGAAGGAACAGAGGGTGGTGATTTCCCAGAAGAAATACATCCACACTAGATTGTTAGATACGACTAAGCCAAACATGGCGGACAAAAACAAAAACATCAAGAAGAAGAACCAGGGCCTACGGTCCTTTTCCCCTTCGTGATGTTGGCGAAAATCTTTCATATATCCTAGGGAATATACACAAATAAGGCTTCCTACGATACCGATAATCAATACCATAATGAGAGAAAGCCGGTCGATATATAGGTTGCTTACCACTTTTATGTGATGTCCATGGGTTATTTCAAACCAGACAAACAACGGGGTTTGAATCAAAGCGAAAATGGCGGGAGGATATTTTTTATGTTTCACTGACAAGAACACGATGACCACTGCCAAAGCAATTTCGATGGCCATCATCAGGGAACCCACCTGGGTCTCCTGGGCAGCAAACACTTCTCCTCCGACATAAAAATACATAGCCCCTAGCAATAATGATGCGGCTGCGATGACTACGGCCCCTCCAATCACCACGATATCTCTGAACAAATCCCTTTTGATCAGCAATAGCAACAAGGCGATGAGGAGAGGAAAAAAGATCAGGAATAATAAAGTTGACATGATTTCCTCCGAGTTGTTGCGTATATTGTATACAAGATGAGGTCAAAAAAAATTCCCCACCTCTCTATTATACCGATGGATGGGGAAATAACAAGTTTTTTTAACAAATACGAGGGAGGCCTTCTCCCACGAGGGGGGGTACTCTTCGAAGACCGCCCAGCCGAGTTCGAAGCTCCACTCCGTTGCCTTCCACCACCCGGCCTACAATGGCTGCATCCTTTCCTTTCTCATGCTGGCGGAGTAATGCAAGGGCTTTTTCCCCTTCTTCCCACGGTAACGCTAATACCAGTTTTCCCTCATTTCCCATGTACAACGGGTCCAGCCCTAATATTTCTGCAAAGCCCTGCACCGAACGGGAAACCGGTATCCTTTCTTCCTCCAGGCGTATTCCCACACGGGAGCTTTGGGCCAGTTCGTTCAGCACGGTACCCAGGCCTCCTCGAGTGATGTCTCGCATGGTTTTGGGATGAAGGTCTGCTTCAAACAAGGCTTCCACCAATCCATTTAAAGGGGCATTGTCGCTTTGAATCTGGTTTTCGATATTCATGCGATGACTTAATATGGTGGCATGGTGATCTCCCAGGTTTCCGGTTACCAGGATGGCATCGCCGAGTTCCAAATTGGCGCCTCGCACATTTCTGCCGGAAGGGATTCTCCCAATACCGGTGGTGTTGATATAGAGACCGCCCTGACCATCGATCACCTTCGTGTCTCCGGCAACCAGCAGAATGCCAGCTTCCTTTGCGGCCTCCACCATGGACTTCACCACCTGGCTCAGGGTTTCCAAGGAAAGCCCTTCTTCCAATATAAAGCCGCAAGTCATGTATTGCGGCCGGGCTCCCATACAGCTTAAGTCATTGACCGTGCCGCAGACGGATAATTTACCAATGTCTCCCCCTTTATAGAACAATGGGGTTACCACAAAGGTGTCCGTACTCATGGCATACTCTCCCGGGTCCAAAGAAAGCACGGCGGCATCTTCCCGAAGATCCAATACCGAATTATGAAAACAGGGGGCGAAGATCTCTTCCATTAGTTGGTGGGAGGCGGTGCCTCCGCTCCCATGAGCCATCGTAATTTTCATATACTTATCCTTCCATACCAAATACCGCAGGCCCCTTCTTCCGAGACCATACAAGGTCCGTAAGGGTGATTCGGGCTACATTCTGTTCCAAACATGGGACATTCTGCTGGTGTGTTGTCTCCAATAATGACTTCCCGGCAAAGACAGCCTGGCGGCAGCTTCTTGTCCTTTCGAAGGTCATAACTTCCCATGTCGTATACTGCAAAAGGACCCTTCAAATACCACCCGGAATCCACGATGGCTCCCAGCCCTCGCCAAACCGCTTCCTCCGGTTGAAATACTTCTTCCATCAATTGTTTTGCCAAAAGATTTCCCTCTTCACTGACCACCCCGGGATAGTCGTTAAACACTTTACCTTCTCCACCATGCTCCAATATCCGATGAATGGCTTTCAAAAGATGGGTACCGGTAAACCCGGCTACCACCATAGGTTTTTTATAGGTCTCCGCCAAGGGTTGGTAGGCTTTCCACCCGATGATGGTGCTCACATGGCCGGGACAAAGGAAACCATCAATGGTATTGCGATGAGACAAAATCCATTCCATGGCCGGCAAAATCTGTTTTAGGCTGGTTAACAGCCGAATATTTTTTAGCCCCTTTTCCCGGGCTTCTTTCAATATCTGGGCATACAGGGGCGTAGTGGTTTCAAAGCCCACTGCCGCCAATACATACGTGATGTCCGGATTTGCCAAGGCGGCTTCCAACACCTGGAAGGGCGAATACATCATATGCACTTGGGCCCCTCTTCCCATAGCTTGAGACAGACTCTCTTCTTCCCCGGGCACCTTCATCATATCTCCAAAGGTCCATACTTGATGATGGGGAGTCAGGGAAATCTCCACCAACCGGTCAATGTATTGGGTTGGTGTCACGCATACGGGGCACCCGGGCCCGGAAATCAATTGAATTTTGGGAGATAGCAGACTATGTATGCCATTTCGAAATAAAGCAGCGGTGTGGGTGCCACACACTTCCATGATCTTCAACGGGGGACCGTCATAATTTTTTAATTGTTTCAAAATTTCTTCTTGGTTTTTCAACTTACATTTCCCCCAGAATCTCCAGCATCTCCTCCGCCTCCGCCCCATCGATGACCTGAATGGCGCAGCCTGCATGAATCAGCACATAATCCCCAACCTTGGGCTGAATCAAAGCCACGTTGACTTTCACTTGATTTCCTTTAAAGTCTACCACTGCTTGACGGTCTTCTATGGAAACCACCTTTCCCGGTATGGCAATACACATTTATCTCTTCTCCTTTTCCCGCCATTTCATGGCTACATAAGCTTGTCCCAAGCTGATGCCTCCGTCGTTGGGCGGCACCATTCTATTATAATAGGGAAGTAACTTATTTTCCCGAAGCCCCTGTAATACTTCTTCCATCAATAAGGCATTTTGAAACACACCACCGGAAAGAGCCACCTGCCGGGTGTTTGCCTCTTCCGCCATTTGGCATGCTTGCTGCACTACCACTTGGGCCAATTGATGATGAAATCCATAGGCCAAATCCCAAACAGATTCCACCCCCGGTTTTTCCCGACCTTGTTGGGCAGCGGCCTCCAATCCCATGGCCAGTTCTCCCTCATACCGGTTTATCGTGCCGATGCCCAAGAGGGCGGCTACTGCGTCAAATAAACGGCCGGTGCTGGAGCTCTGATGGGTGTTAACCCGGTGTTGGATGGCTGCCAGGTATAGGGCTTTTTCTTCTTCTCCGAGAAATGCTCTTTTTTCTCCATGGGCGAAAATGGGCTCCAAGTCCAATTGAATCTCCCCTCTCTCCCTCTTGGAAAGAAAGGTGCCAGTGTGGATTCCTTTTTCTCTGGCATTGAGATAACAGAGGGCCGCTTTGCCACCATGATAAGAAATTTCATCTCCGCCCACCATGGTCACATTGGCAAGATGGGCCTTCCGAATGGCGGTTTCTTCCTCACAAAGGAAAAATTCTCCCCCCCAAATTTCACCGTCTTCGCCATATCCCGTTCCATCCAACGCCACTCCCACCACCAATCCATTCAAGTGATGTTCTGCCATCACCGAGGCCACATGGGCGTGGTGATGCTGGACTTTTCTCAAGGGAAGACTTCCTTTCCGGGCCATCTCCTCTGCCCACGCTGTGGTGGCATATCCGGGATGGTAATCAGAAACCAGCCATGCGGGTTTGATGTCTAATAGCTCCTTCATCTGAGACAAGGTTTCCCGGTAAACCCTTCCTGTCTCTCCCCCTGAAAGGTCTCCGAAAAATGGACTAATGGTGGCAAAAGGTCCTTTGGTCAAACAAAAGGCGGCCTTCAAATCTCCTCCCATGGCCAATATCATTTCTTCCTTTGGTAATGAGGTGGGCATATGGATGGGCAAGGGTACGTACCCCTTGGACCGTCGAATCATTTGGGGCTTGTTGTCTACTACACGAACCACGGAATCATCCAATGGAACCCGTATTCTTCGCCGGTTATATAGAATAGGACCTTTTCCCTCCATGAAGTCTCGAATTTCCGCCTCATCCTTCCGTATGGGTTGATCCTTTCCGTTGGCGCTGGTCATAATAACAGGGCCCATGGCTTCACATAAAAGGACCTGTGCGCCAAAGGAAGGAAGGAAGCACCCCAAATAGGGGCTGGTACCATATACTCGATGAGAAATGGGTTTGGGCGCATTCTCTTTTCGCCGAAGAAGTAGGATGGGTCTTGCCCCGCATCGAAGCAAATCCTCTTCTTCCCGGGACACGTAACAATATTCTCGAATTTCATCCACCGAGGAGAACATCAAGGCGAAGGGTTTCTCCTCTCGCTGTTTCCATAGGCGAAGCTTCTCCACGGCTTCTCGTTGAAAGGGATCTGCCACCATATGATAGCCGCCGATACTTTTTAGGGCCAACACACCGCCTTCCTGAAGATACTTCACGGAATGAGCCAGCCAGTTTTCATTCTGCTCTTCATCCCCTGAATCCCAAAGTAGCTGAGGACCACACTGATGGCAGCTGATGGTTTGGGCATGATAACGACGGTCCTTTCGATTCTCATACTGGCCTTGGCAAAAATCACACATAGGGAAATCTACCATGGTGGTATTGTGGCGGTCGTAGGGCAGCCGGTCCAGAATGGTAAACCGGGGGCCACAAGCCATACAACTAATAAAGGGGTGGAGATAGCGAGGATCCTTCGGATTGTGTAATTCTTTTTCGCAGTCTTCACACAAGGCCAAGTCCGGAGAAATCATTCGGATCTGATCCTCTGCCTCCTGGCTGCCTTGAATGGTGAATTCCCCATACGAAATTCCCTCTATAGGATATCTTTCTATGTGGACGATTTCTGCATTGGCTGGTTTTTTTTGCAGCAAGTTTTCCACAAAAGTATCCCGTTGGATTTGGGTGCCGGTGATGGTAATATCCACCAGTCCCCCCAGGTTTCGCACCTCTCCATATAGACCCAGTTGGTCTGCCAGCTTGGCCACAAACGGACGAAAACCCACACCTTGCACAATGCCCCAACATTGAATTCGCTCGGTCCCTAAAGCTTGCTCCATGTTACAAAGACCTGGCTTTCTCCCGAATCCACTGTGCCAGCTGGGGATATCCTTCTCCGGTTTTATGGGATACTTTAAACACGGGAACCTCTTTGTTGAGTGCCCGAACACCTTTCATAAAGAAGGCCTCGTCAAAATCCAGATGGGGAATCAGGTCCACTTTGTTGAGCACAATCACGTCGGCTTTTTCAAAGGCCAATGGATATTTATAGGGTTTGTCGCTTCCCTCCGTTACGGTGGAAATTAACATCTTTACATGTTCTCCGATGGAAAATTCCGCAGGGCAAACCAGATTTCCTACGTTTTCAATGTATAGGATCCCTTCCACCGGTTGCTGTATATCGTGATGGTGAGGATGGTTTCCATCCTGGTGTTGATCGTGATGATGGGGATGGTCATGGTCATGATCGTGGTGGTGATGGTGGTCATGGTCCTGGTCATGGTCATGATGGGGCCCTTGGCCAAAATCCATATGATCCAGGGTATGGTCTATCATGGGGGCATCCAAATGGCAGGCACCGAAAGTGTTGATTTGTACTGCCTGAATTCCCAGATCCTGAAGAGCCACCGTATCAATATCCGATTCAATGTCTCCCTCAATGACAAAGGTCTTCATATCGTTTAAGTTTTGTATTAAATTTTTCAGCACAGTGGTCTTGCCCGCTCCGGGAGAACCCATTTCGTTGATTACCATAATGCCGTGTTGTCTCATGTGTTCTTTAATATGTTCTGCAATGTGATCGTTTTCATCCAATATGTTTTCCATCACATCTACTTTTCTTACATCATGCATGTTCTGTTTCCTTTCTTGTCGCTCTTTCTTCTCATTCAATCTCTATAGTCTCAATATAGAATTCCTTCCCCACCGAAGAAGGGCCCCCTTCTCCCCCACAATGAGGGCAGGAAAAGGACATGGGAATTTTTTCAAAATGCTGGCCACAACCGGTACATTTCAACTGAGGCTTCACCCGGGTAATTTGAATCTCTGCATCTTCACAAAGGGTTCCCTGCCCGATGGCATCAAAATACATTCGAATGGAATCCCCAATATATCCGGAATAATCTCCCACCACCAAATGGATTTTTTTCACCTTTTCTCCCCCCGCTTCCCTACAGTGCTTTTCGGCAATCTTAATAATCTGCAGCGTAATGGGGTACTCATGCATTTTCTCGTTCCCTTCCTATATATACCTTGGGAAGCCGTTGCCCAAACCGACAAACCACTTCATAGTTTATGGTGTGGCATAGCTTGCCCATTTCCTGAGCCGTGATCTCCAGGTTTCCTTCTCTTCCCAGCAAGGTCACCGTATCTCCCAGTTTTACGTCTGGAACATGGGTCACGTCTATCATGGTCTGATCCATACAAACATTCCCCACAATGGGCGCATAGGTTTGATTGCAAATGACTCTGCCTCGATTGGAATACACCCGGGAAAGACCATCGGCATATCCCAAGGGCAAGGTAGCAATCAAGCTGGGTTCCTTTGTGATAAAGGTTCTTCCGTATCCTACGGAAAATCCGGCATCCACTTGTTTCAGATGAATGATATTGGCCTTCACCGACATCACCGGTTTCAGATCCAGAATGGAAGTGTTCACTTCCTCCGAAGGTAGACATCCATAGAGAATAATTCCCGGACGAACCACATCATAATGGATGGTTGGCAATTCCATAACCGAGGCACTGTTGGCCAAGGTTTTTTTGGGAAGAATTATGCCCTCCCTTTCCAAAGCCTCTTGAAAACGGAGAAAGACTTTTTCTTGCTTTTGAGAGAAAGTTTTATCGCAAGCATCCGCTGTGGCCATGTGGGAAAACAGTCCCTGCACCTGGAGAGATTCCAGCGCTAGAATTTGTCGGATTTCTTCCCGGGCGGCGTTTTCTTGTGCCGGCTGTTCCACCAGGTATCCGATACGTCCCATACCGGTATCCAACGCGATGAAAACCGAAACCTGTTTTCCCGCCTGAATGGCCAAAGAAGACAACGCCTTTGCGTTCTCCAAATTACATACCACGGCCATCAAATCATTCTCTATTACCCAAGGCCAATGGCCATCCGGTGTGAGACCTAAAATCAATATGGGATCTTTGATTCCGGCATCTCGCAATTGAACCGCTTCTTCCAAAGTGGCTACGCCAAAAGAAGATACCCCGCTTCTCTTCAGGGTGTCCGCTACCGCAACGGCACCATGGCCATATGCATCTGCCTTGATAATGCCCATGATTTCTGGCATGGGCCCCACTCTTTTTCGGATTTCTTTCACATTATGGGTGAGGTGTTCCAGTTGAATTTCCACCCAGGCGGCCCGCGGAGGTATTTCTTTCATCTATTCTTCCTCCTCCTTCTGCCATTGTTCCAAAAATTCCCGGTACCACTTTTCCGGTCGATCTTCTACGGCATCATATACCAGCTGTCCATCTAAAAAGGTATACCGGACTTTTGCTTCCTTGTTTTCCGGGTTTTGATCAAAGACTACAAAATCGGCATGAATCCCCGGTTCCAGCCTTCCCAATACATCTTCCTCTCCTAAAAGCATGGACGGCTTTCGAAGATATGTTTCCAGAATTTCCTCCATGGGTTTTCCCGTAATGGCCGGGATTTTATTCTCGAAGTCCATGTCGGGAATCACGGTCCACGCTTCGATGCTTCCGATTTCTTGTCGCAACTCCAAAGATATTTCCGCATCTGTGGAAAGAATCCAGGGAGTTCTTCCCCCGGCTCTTCCCATCCGGTCCATGGTTTCCAGGGTCTCCTGCAATGCTTGAGAACCTCTGACCTGCAAAAGCAGATGGAAGTTGCGGTCGGAAGCGGCGGTTGCCAATGCCTCCAGTCCCTCCCGGCTCAATCCGAACCCTTCCGGAACTTTTTCGTCTCGGAGAAGGTGCAGGGTGGTAAAGTGAACCAGCCCATTCATCTCATTACACAAGGTTCTATTTTGCATCAGCTTTTGCGCCAATCCCTTGGGGTCCACATCACGGTCCATATAGACGGAGCCGTAAAATCTTTGCTTTAAAAATCCTTCTTGGTAAAGGGCCACCAGGGCTTCGTGATACAGACTATGAAAATAGTCGGGAGCTCCGGTATCCCACAGCGCGGTAATTCCCATCTTGCAATATTCTCCGCTTTGAAGCAGCACTTGCTCTTGTAGCTGGTCCGTATCAATAAGGTCTAATGCACCCACCAGGAAAGGTAGTGTAATCTGGGACACTTCCTCCTCTTCTGCCACTCTTCGGGCCTTTTCGATGGCAGGGGTATTGAGCCATACTTGAATGCCGTCCGAGGACAACAGGACGATGGGTTTAATGGGAGAAACCTGATCCAGCTCCTTTCGCATCTGCTCCGGGTCCAGGTCTTTTAGCAAGGCCGCCGAAAATCCGTATCCCAGTAGTCCCGCTTTTTTTCGAAGGGCTTTTCCCACTTCATCCTTTATGGTGTCCCGATTCCATTTTGGAGAAATCATAAGTAAGAGAGAACGAAAGCTATCTAGCACGGGTTGGGCCGGTGCTTGAATCAACCCCGGCATCAAGTACATTCCCTGTAGGTCCACCGTCTCTGTGTCCGGTCCGATTAACTCTTCCTCTAACACTTCCCAGTCTCCCAAGGCTAGAATTCTACCATTTCTTAATGCCAGCGCCTCCACCTGAGGAACCTCCGGGTCGGCGGTGATAAATTTTCCATTGATCAGTATGGTGTCTGCGGTTTCTTTTTTCTTAAAAAATCCAAAGGCCATTTGATATCTCCTTCCTTCGGTTGGCTTTTCACTTACGGCCCAAATTATACCATTTTTCCTCCGTCTTTGGTACAACCTTCCGGCAAAAAGGAAAAACCTCGGGGTCCCGAATCCCGAGGTCATTCCTAAGTGTGTGTATCTTTAATAAAAGAAGGAAAGTTTTTTGGTAAAGTCTCTATCCCCTTACCAACTTCATCCTATCCTGTCAATGTGATGGTTCTGTGTAGATTGTATGTTAGTTGTTAAAGTTTTCTTTATTGAATTTTTTAGTTAAATGACCCGGCCACACGAATTTTACTGAAATGCTTCCTTTGTAAATGTGGTGTAGGACCAGACCACGTGATCCTCCGGATCCAAGGAATATTCCCCCGCCGCCTCCATGGACATTTCATCATTTACCGTGTACACCCATCCGGACGGAGCCATGTAGTCATTTTCGAAGATTCCACCAATGCCTTGAACATAAGCGGTGGTTCCTTCGCTAATGACAACCGGAACCTGAGTCGCCTCCCCATAGGCTTGCAGTGTGCTAAGGGGAGTCATGGTGCCGTTGACACTATATACTTTATATTCCACCACGTCTTCCATTCCCGCTTCTTCCGGGTAATGAATGGTCAGGAGAACCCAGTTGGCTTCTGCCTGGTTATTATATACTTCGGCGGGAGGCGCTTCTTCTTCCCCGCATCCTGTCATAGCCATGGCCAACAATAAAATAGCCAATACTAAAATATTTCCAACCCATTTTTTTCGATTCTTCATAAAACCCTCCCAAGTGCGATAGAATTACTATACAAGAGAAATTTGTAGGTTTTGTGAAGAAAAGAACAAAAGTTATCCCGTGGCCTTCAATTTTTCTTCCATATAACGGTAGCCTTTGTCATAAGCTTCCAGGTTTACACCGGCGATGGAGGCGGCGAAGTTCTCCATGATTTCCGCTTCTACTTTGGGATAATGCAACTTGGGAAGCAGCTTGGTCAAGGCTCCCAGCATGATCATATTCACCACAAAAGGTTTTTCCATTTCCTCGGCCATGTCAGTAGCCGGAATCTTATAGGCATCCGGCCGGTCCGGTTCTACCAGGGTACTATTCACCAATACCATGGCGTTTTTCTTCACCGTGGCTTTGTATTTGTCGTATCCCATCTGGTTAAAGGCAATAAAAACATCGGCTTGGTCCACCTTCATGTAGTCAATGTTTTCATCGGAAATCACCACTTCCGCCTTACAAGCTCCCCCTCGAGCTTCCGGGCCGTAACTTTGGGTTTGAGATATATTGTAATCCTCCCCAATACCATAGGCTTTGGCCAATAGCACCGAACCCAGAATTACACCCTGGCCTCCGGCTCCTGCAAACCTTACATTAATCCTCATTTTCCGATGATTCCTCCTTTTGCACATCAATGGCCCCGTCGGGGCACATCCTTTCACACATACCGCAATAGATACAGGTTTCGGGATTTGTGATATCCGGCATGTTGGTTCCGTAGTGATTTCTGTTTTTCGATCGGACGAAGATTTTTTTAGGGCATACCGCATAACAAATATCGCAACCCTTGCAGCAGCTCTTGTCGATGGTGATGTTTGCCATGATTACACCTCCCATCCCTGGGCGGCCAATCGTTGGTTCACCCGTTCCAAGTACTCTGTCCGAGGGCTATCCTTTGTAAACACGCCCAGCTGGACTTGGCCTTCCTTGGCCATTTCCCGATACTTTTTCAAAATGGCAGCGGGCTCTTTTTCTCCATACAGATTCTTCCCCCCCTGGACAGGACATTGGCTCAGCACTTCTATATAGCTAAAGCCCTTGTGCTCTACCCCTTCCCGAATGGATTTTTCCAGCTGAACCGGGTGGGCCGTAGACCACCGGGCCACATAGGTGGCCCCCATGGTAAGGGCCAACTGGCAACCATCAATGGGATAGTCCATGGCACCATACGGAGATGTCTTGGTAACCGCATCCATGGGGGTGGCCGGGGATTTCTGTCCTCCCGTCATTCCGTAAATGTAGTTGTTTACCATGATTACGGTCAAATCAATATTTCTGGCGCAAGCATGGAGAAAGTGATTTCCTCCGATGGCCAAGCAGTCTCCGTCTCCGGTAAAAACCATGACTTTTTTGTCCGGCTGGGCCATCTTCAGGCCCGTAGCAAATGCCAGGGCACGACCATGAATGGTGTGCATTACATCTAGATTGAGATAACATGGAATCCAGGAAGAACAGCCAATGCCGGAAACACAAGCCAGGTTTTCTCGAATGCCCAATCCATCGATGGCCCGAATGGCCGCCATCTGGATAATACCGTTCCCGCATCCGGGGCAAAACAAAGAGGGCAATGCGTCGGTGCGAATGTATGATTTATATAAACGATTCATCTTCCGTCACCTCCGGTTTTACGCCCACCTCCGAAATGATACGATCTAGGATTTCTCTGGGGGTGGGAAGCTCTCCCCCGCTTTTCGGCATGGGTACTACTTTTACCTTTCGAACCACTCGTTGAATTTCTCGGCAATATTTGCCCACATTCATTTCCGGTACTAGGATTAAGTCTACTTTTTGAGTGAGTTTTTTCAAAGCTTCCTCCGGGAAGGGCCACACGGTATTGATTTTTATCAAGCCCACCTTTAGATGGCTATAATCCGTTTGTAATGTTTGAGGAACCCCTTTGGTGATAACATCTTTGACAATTTTAAACTTGGTGGAGATTCTGTCATCCTTAATTCCACGGGCCAATTTTACCGCATTCAAAGCCGGGCGCGCCACAGAACCATAGGCCACTATGGCAATTTCCGCATCCTCCATAAAGTAGGTGTTGATATCGGTAATCTCGTCGATGTTTCCCGAAATTTTCTGATCCAGCTTTTGAAGAAACTCTCCGCTCTTTTGGGGTAGGTGCCCGATTCTTCGGCCTTCCTCATCATGAAGCTGGCCCTCCACCAGGGAGCATTCCCCTTGAAAGAAATCGGCAGTGGGCGAACCGGCAGACAAGGGTTTTATCACGTTTTCGTCTTCCGGGGTATCTTCGATGACGATCTTTTCTCTCATATGTCCCACCACTTCGTCTCCCAGAAGAATCACCGGAGTCCGATATTTCTCCGATAGCCGAAAGGCTTTTCGCGTGAAGTCATACATCTCTTGCACAGAGGATGGGGCCAACACAATGATTTGGTAATCCCCGTGACTACCGTAGCGAGCCTGGTAAATATCGTGCTGGGAAGACATGGTGGGTTGTCCGGTGGAAGGACCCCCCCTTTGAATGTTGATGATAACCACCGGGGTTTCCGTAACTACACCGTAGCCGATGGCTTCCTGCATCAAAGTAAACCCGGGACCCGAAGTGGCGGTCATGGCTTTCTTGCCCCCCCACCTGGCGCCGATGATGGCACAGGCCGAGGCAATCTCATCTTCCATTTGTATGAAGGCGCCTCCCACCTGCTGCATTTCCTTGGACAATAGCTCAATGATTTCCGTGGAAGGTGTAATGGGATATCCCGCAAAAAAACGACACCCTGCATGAATGGCTCCCTTTGCACAGGCCTCGTTTCCTTGTAATACTATTTTTACCGGCTCTTTTCGTGGGATTTCTTCTCTGTCTTCCGCCAAGTTGATAAAGTCCATGGGGTGGCTTCCTCTCTTCCGGTTGTCAGAAGGGTTGCATAGAATTAATTTGCTCTTTGCTTTCAGCTGGATTATATCATTGTATACGATATTTGACAAGGTTTATCCTTGAAATTTCAAGTTTTATAAAGCTTTCTTTTGTCTATTTGTATTATTGTATACAAGTTTAGTGTGCTAAACCGCAAATTTGTCACATAAAAAGAGCCCTTTTTCTCCAAGAGCTCTTGAAATCCGGATTCTTACCTCCGAGACAGGTTCCTTTTTACAGCAAATGATTCTCGATTACCTGCACTTGAGGATTAAAATCTTCTATTTGCAAGTAATGTTCCGCCGCATCCAAAAGAGCTTTCATGGGACAAAGGCCAATCAGTTCCGTGCCAATCACCTCTACTCCCGCTTTTTTCGCTTTTTCACGAACCAATTCGGTAACTTGGTGTAATGGGGTTACGGTATAATCCGTCATGTTGATGGAAACCTGCGCCAGGTTTCTTTCTTCTAACATTATGCCGATGGCCTTCACACAAGGAAGACCGCCGGAAGATTCCCGAATTTCTTTGGCGATGGCACTGGCCAATTCCAAGTTATCGGTACTGAGATTGATGTTGTATGCGATGAGGGGCGGACGGGCTCCTACTGCCACTACACCGGCGGTGGGGTGGATTTGTGCACCTCCAAAATCCGGGGTCCATTGGGGATCTTTCACCTTCTCTGCCATACCTTCAAACTGGCCCTTTCGAATGGCTGCCAAATTCTTCCGATGTTCTGCGGTAGCGGATTTCTCATATAGAAATACCGGTACACCGGCTTCTTCATAAATCCGCTTCCCCACACGGCTGGCCAGTTGTATGCAATCTTCCTCTGTGGCATCTTTGATGGGTACAAAAGGCATTACATCTACCGCCCCCATTCTGGGATGTTCTCCTTGGTGTCGGGTTAAGTCAATGGTTTCCGCCGCTTTCTGTACCAGTTTGACGCTGGCCTCCTCCACGCCTTCCGGACTTCCCATGTAGGTAATCACCGTTCGATTGTGGGATGGGTCGCTACTCACATTCAGAAGGGTGCAACCCGGGGTTTCTTGAATCTGCCGGACGCATCCTTGAATAATTTCCTGATTTCTGCCTTCGCTGATATTGGGTATGCTTTCGATAATAGCTGCCATACGTGTTTCTCCCTCCTAATACTTCAGCCCGTTTTTTACTTCTTCATAAATCTCATGGGCCAATGTTTCTGTTTGTTGGTAGAGCTTCATTCCCCCGTCCCGAAAGGATTGCTCCCGCTCCGGATCTTTGATGCCGGATAGATTGGTGAGAATATTGAGCCAGACCCCTTGACTGCAAGCCAATAGATTTAATGCCGCCACTCCCAAATCCGAGGAGCAATTGGGGTTGGATTTTCCCACCAGACTTTTGGCCAATTCCAAACCTTTTACAGATAACTTCATGGCATCATAGGGAACCTGGGTAGCCACCAAGGTGGCTTCTCGAATGGCTTTGCTTCGCAAAGCTTTTTCTTCTTCCGTTTCTTTGGGAAGCTGATAGGCTGCCATTACCTGATTGTATGCCTGGGTGTCTTCGTGGATGGCCTGTATCAATCCTTCCATAACGATGGCTCCTTCTTTCAAAGACTGCTGGCATAGCGCTTCCTGCTCTTTATACTTTTCTCGTCCCACCGTCAGATTGGCCACCATCATAACCAGCGCAACCCCTTGGGCGCCTGCCAATGCGGAGGCAGAGCCGCCTCCCGGTGCCGGAGCACTGCTTTTCAATTCATCCAAATAGTCTTTTAATGTATGTTCTATCATTTGATTCTCTCCTTCTCCTTGTCCTTTTGTCTTTCCCGCTTCTCCTTGTCTACACCAATTGCCCTTTCTTCACGACCCCCAATGCCAGGTTAGAGCCATATCGGTAGCAAAGCATTTCCATATCCGGCGCATTCCATATTACCAAATCCGCCTGTTTCCCCACCTCCACGGTGCCCACCTGATTTTCCATCCCCAAGGCACACGCCGGATTAATGGTGACGGCGGTTAGAATTTCTTCCGGCGTAAGCCCATATTTTAAATACCCCAAATTCATGACAAACCCCAAATTGAGAGAGGGGCTGGACCCCGGATTAAAGTCCGTAGCCATGGCAACCGGCACTCCTGCTTCCACCATTTTTCGAGCCGGGGCAAAGTTCTTTCCCAGGTAGAAAGAGGTGGCAGGTAATAACATGGCGATGGTTCCCCCTTGGGCCAATGCTTGGATTCCCTCTTCCCCGATGGCGATGAGGTGCTCGGCGGATGCCGCTTTCAATCGACCCGCCAATTGAGATCCTCCTATTTCTTGAATTTCATCAGCATGGATTCGGATGCCCAGTCCCAGGGCTTGGGCCATCTTTAAGTATCTTTCCGATTGGTCGGGGTCAAACACCGAGGCTTCACAGAACACATCCACATACTGGGCCAATTTATGAAGAGCCACTTCTTCCATTACTTCCTTGCAAAGCACATCTATGTATTCGTCTCCTCGCCCTTGGTATTCCGGCGGAATGGCATGGGCGCCCATATAGGTGGCCACCATATCCATGGGATGATTGTCCTTTAATTCGGCAATCACCTCCAAGGTTCGCAGTTCGGTGTCTCGGTCCAATCCGTATCCGGATTTGGCTTCACAGGTGGTGACACCCATTGCCATCATTTCGTCTAGGAATCCTTCCGACTTTTCGTACAACTCTTCGAAGGAGGCTTCTCTGGTTTTTCGAACCGTGTCCAATATGCCTCCGCCACTCTCCAAAATTTCTAAATAGGAAGCACCCTTTAGTTTCAGTGGTATTTCATGTTGGCGATATCCGCCAAATACTAAGTGGGTATGACCGTCCACCAACCCCGGTGTCACCAAATTTCCTTCTGCGTCCAGAATCATATGGAAATCTTCTTCCTCCGGTAACAAATCCTCGGAAGTATAGATGGCTTGGATGATGCCTTCCCGTATCTCGATGGCCACATTTCGCAGGACTTGGTTTTGTCCCTGCTCTTCCCCCTTGTGAGGGTAACTTCCCACCGGAGTCTGGAGCGTTCCAATATTTTTTATGAATAGACTGCTCATAACGATACCTCTATTTTCCGTAATATCGCCTATTGACGATTTACTTTACTCCTCATCCATGGTTGCTTTGATGAGGCTGTCTTCCACTAAGTAGGGTAAGGTAATGTGGGCCCTTTTCCCTTCCATTTGATTGTACTCTATGGCGGTTTCCATTGCGCCTTGATTTCTCGCCCAGCTTCTTCTGGCCACACCACCCATCACATCCCACATCATAGAGGATTGAATGATTTGGTCCACTCGTTCACTGCCATCCAACACCAGACCAAAGCCTCCGTTGATGGATTTCCCGATACCTACGCCACCGCCATTATGGAGGGCACATAAGCTCATACCACGTGCCGCATTCCCGGCAAAGCACTGTACCGCCATGTCCGCCATCACATTGGAACCATCCTTTATATTGGCAGTTTCACGGAAAGGCGAATCGGTTCCGGACACATCGTGGTGATCTCTGCCCAACATCACCGGTCCAATCTGCCCCTCTCGTACCATCTCATTAAAACGCAGCGCAATTTTTGTACGCCCTCTTGCATCTTGATATAAAATTCTTGCTTGGGTTCCCACCACCATTTTATGAGACTTGGCATCTCGAATCCACACCCAGTTGTCTCTGTCCTGGAATCGGCCATTGGGATCGATGAGTTCCATGGCCGCCTTGTCGGTAGCATCCAGGTCTTCCGATTTTCCGGAAAGGCATACCCATCGGAAAGGGCCATAGCCATAATCAAAAAGCATGGGTCCCATGATATCTTCCACATAAGAGGGCCATATGAATCCATCCTTTTCATCCACTCCGTTTTTGGATATTTCCCCAATGCCGGCATCGTACATGGCTTTTAAGAAGGAGTTGCCATAATCAAAAAAGTAGGTTCCCTTTTCCGCAAGGCCTTTGATGGCTTCGTAGTGTCGCCGCAAAGACAGGTCCACCTTCTGGCGGAAGAGGGCTCGATCCCCATGAAGCAGTGCCGTTCTTTCATCAAAGGACAACCCCACCGGGCAATATCCGCCATTGTACACGTTGTGACAGGACGTTTGATCGGAAAGTAGGTCAATAGGAAAGTTTTGGGCAAGGGCTCCCTCCAGCAAGTCCACAATATTTCCGTGATATGCGATGGAAATGCTTTCTCTCTTTTGCTGTTTTTCCTTGGCCAATGCAAAAACCTTCTCCAGGTCGTCGAGAATCACATCCACCCAACCCTGGTCTTTTCTGGTTTTTATACGGGACAAATCCACCTCGGCGAATATGCCTACGGCCCTTGCAATGGTGGCCGCTTTCGGTTGCGCACCGGACATACCACCCAATCCGGAGGACACAAAGGTGTGGCCGGTCAAATCCCCTTGATCCGGCACTCCCAAATATTTTCTTCCGGCATTTAATATGGTATTGAAAGTACCATGCACAATGCCTTGGGGACCGATGTACATCCAACCGCCTGCCGTCATTTGGCCGTAGTTTGCTACCCCCATTTCTTCCGCCACTTCCCAATCATCCTGATTGTCGAACATGCCCACCATCAAAGCGTTGGTGAGTATAACGCGAGGGGCTTCCGGTTTTGACGGAAACAATCCCAGCGGATGGCCGGAAATAACCACTAGAGTCTGGTCTTCTCTCAGCTCTTCCAAATATCTCTGAATGAGTCGATACTGAAGCCAATTTTGGCAAGGCTGTCCTGTTTCCCCATAGGTAACCAGCTCATAGGGGTACAAAGCAATATCGAAATCCAGATTGTTATCAATCATCACCTGAAAGGCTTTTCCTTCCGTACAATTTCCCTTGTACTCCGAAATGGGTTTCCCATAGATTCTTCCGGGTGGTCGATATCGATAAGCATAGATTCTACCGGTGGTTTTTAACTCTTCCATGAATTCCGGAGCCAATGTGGCATGAAGGTCCGGGTGCACATATCGCAGTGCATTTCGTAGTGCCACTTCCGTCTGTGCTTTAGTTAATCGAAATCCACGGTCCGGTGCACGACGAACCCCTTCTTGAAAGGAAGGTGCCGGTGGCAATTCCTTCTCCAATGTGATGGTCATGGCTTTCTCAATATCCTGGTTGTTCATGGGTGACTTCCTCCCTTATGGCTATTTCAATGGCCCGGTGACTTCTTCCGCTGCCTGAAGAATTTCCGCTTTTGCAATCATCTCTTCCAGCTTTACCATGGGTCCATTCATAATGATATCCTGGTCTACCGGCGGGATGCTTTTTCTAATATGATGATACACCTTTTCCGTAGCCGGTGACAATCCCTTCTCCCCCCGGAGCCAAATCCCTTGACTGGCTGCAAAAAGTTCGATGGCTAATACCTTTCGAGAATTATCTAAAATCATGGCGCAGGTTCTGGCAGCCGTGGTTCCCATGCTTACATGGTCTTCCTGATTGCCGGAAGAGGGGATGGAATCCACAGATGCCGGATGGGCATAGATTTTGTTTTCGGATACCATGGAAGCGGCGGAATACTGGGCTATCATAAAACCGGAGCAAACACCTCCATGTTTGGTAAGAAACGGCGGCAAGCCTTCCGAAAGCTGGGGATTAATCAGTCTTTCTCCTCTTCTTTCGGATATATCGCCTAATTCCGATATGGCAATTTTCAGGAAATCAAAGGCCAGTGCCATGGGCTGTCCATGGAAGTTTCCGCCAGAAATAACTTCTTCTTCCTCCGGAAAAATCAAAGGATTATCCGTCACGGCATTGATTTCTTTGGAAACGGCCTGCCACACATATTCGATGGCATCTCGTGTGGCACCATGAACCTGGGGAGTACATCGCAAGGAATAGGGATCTTGTACCTTCTGGGGATGAAGGGGCTGTGCATTTTTTGAACCTTCCAGCAATCGACGTAAATTCTCGGCAGAGTCCATCTGTCCTTGATGGCCTCGAAGCTGATGAACCTTCTCGTCAAAAGCTTTGGTAATGGTATTCAATGCTTCCCCGGTAAGTGCCATGGTGATGTCTGCCGTTTTAGAAAGGATCATGGCATCCCACAATACATTCACACCGATGGCCGTCATGATCTGGGTACCGTTGATTAATGCCAAACCTTCTTTCGCTGCCAAAACCACCGGGGGCAGGCCGGCTTTTTTCATGGCTTCGCCTCCGGGTAAAATCTGCCCTTGGTATTCGGCTTCTCCATGTCCTAAAAGAACGAGAACCATATGGGACAATGGCGCCAAATCTCCGGAAGCTCCCAAGGAGCCTTTTTCCGGAATGATGGGATGCACCCCCTGATTTAACATGTCCAAAAGTGTTTGCAATGTCTTTGGACGAATTCCGGAATTTCCTCGAGCCAACGCATTGCATCGAAGTAGCATAGCGGCTCGTACCACCTCTTGGGGCAGAGGATTTCCCACTCCACAAGCATGAGAAAATATCAGGTTTCGCTGCAAGGCCTCCGTATCCTCCGTGGAAATCAGGGTGTCCGAAAACTTTCCAAAGCCGGTGGTAAGTCCGTAAATCACCGCACCCTCGGATAGCTTTTGATCTACAAAGTTTCTCGCTTTTTCCACCCGCTTCATGGCTTCCGGGTGAATGGTTACTTTCTCCTGATTTCGAGCGACTCGTATGGTCTCTTCGATGGTAAGATCTTTTCCGTTGATGATAATTGACATTCCTATGGCCTCCTTACGGTTCACGAAGAACGGGGAATAGGTACATTCTTGCGATATTTATGTTATTTTCTGTTTTGTTTTATTATATCAAATTATCTTCTTTTTACCACCGTTTTTTCATAAGGAGATTCCGGAAATGTAAGGGATTTCAATTGATTTAGCTATTTATGGGGAAATCTCTTTATCCCTTGTGCGCAGTGTCCTATTGGCTGTTTACTATGCTATTGCTTTAGCATACCAGCAATATGCAGAGATAAACCGTACTATCTTGCGGTAATAATCGGCTGCAAGGCCCCCATTCCATTAAAAAACCCTTCCTACGGAAGGGCCCACAGTAATCGGTTTTCTTCGAAATAGCATATTAACTCTTGTTGGTCTTTTAAATAAGAGAGGTAGGACCGAAGGGTGAAACCGATTAACACATATTGATTATGATTCAGGGTTTGCTGTTGGTAATCCAGCACCTTTTTTAATAGTTCCTCCCAGGTGATTCCCTCTCCACAAAATCCTTTCACCTGCTCCAGGTCCCTTCGTAATTTTTCTTGGTTTTGCTGGATTAAGAAACTTAGGTTCTGTGTGGGATTTCCATGAGATGGTACAAACCACAAGCCTTTTAAGGTTTTCAGTTTTTCCAGTGTTTCCATTTGACCCTGTATATCGTACATAAAGGTATAGGAATATTTGGTCAGGATGGAGTTGTCAAATAGGCTATCGGCAATAAACCATATGTCATCCGGTGTTCGAATTCCTATCTGCTGAAAAGTATGACCCGGTAGTTCTATCCATTCAAAACCTTTTGGCAAAGATGCCGTTTGGATGTCCTCTGCCATGGCCGGTTTTGCCATAAGAAATTTGTTTCGTAACTCTTTGTATGGATAGCCACCATACAATATGGATGGTTCCAGAAAGGTTTGCCGAATAATGGCGCTTTCCAAATCCGGAGCATATATCGGGCATCCGGTTTTTTCTTGAAGGTAAAAGTCTCCTCCACAGTGATCGGCATGGCTGTGGGTATTAAGAATCATAGACAGGCTCACTTCTCGTTCCAACAGGTGGCGTTCTATTTTTTTGGCCGTGTCTTTGTCAATGCCGCTATCGATTACGATGGCCTTTTGGTCTGCCGAAAAATATAGCCCCACCTTGGCGGGGCATTCCATGTAATAGGTGTTTTCATGAAGTGGTACTAGTTCATACATTTCATACTCCTAGATTTGATCGAATGAATACATATATGAGTAGGTTGCTGAGCAACGCCAATGGAAGCAGGATTTGAAACTTCATTTTTCTGGTTTTATGATGCAACAGCAAAGCACCTACTGTAGTTCCCACGGCACCCATGGCAAAGGCAGACCACAATAGACTGGCTTCCGAAATCCGGGACTTGTTTTTTTTCGCCCGGTGCTTGTCCCAAGCCATCATTCCCAGGGTGATGAAGTTCCATAGTACATATATATACAATAGTTTCACGTGAAACATTTATGATAATGACTTGAAAAGTTCGATCAATCTCTCCAATTCGTCTCTGGAGAAGTATTCTATTTCAAGCTTTCCCTTCTTGCCATTCTCTTTGATTTTTACTCGAGTACCCAATGCTTCTTTGAGCTCGCTTTCCACTCTCTCCAAATCCGGGTCCTTCTTTTTCATTTTCAGAGGCTTCTTCCCCAATTTATCCTGGGCCACCAACTTTTCAATCTGTCGAACAGACCAACCCTCCCGTACCACCTTGTTGGCGGTCTCCACCTGCTTTTTACCCGAAAGGGCCAGTAATGCCCTAGCATGGCCTTGGGAAAGTTGATTTTCCCGCAGCATTTGCTGTATTTCTTCCGGAAGTTTTAATAATCGTACCAAATTGGCAATATAGGGTCGACTTTTCCCCAGGCTTTTGGAAACCTCTTCCTGGGTAAACCGAAATGTTTTCATCATTTGATGGACGGCTTCCGCTTCTTCCATGGAATTCAAGTCTTCCCGCTGCATATTTTCAATGATGGATAGAAGCATATTTTGTTCTTCGGTTAATTCACGAACCAAGGCAGGAACCGTCTTTAAGCCCGCCATTCTGGCGGCTCTCCATCGCCTCTCTCCGGCAACCAGTTCATAGCCTTTTCCTTTTTCCGGCTTCCTTAACACTACCGGCTGAATCACGCCATGTTCCAGTATGGAATGGGATAGCTCTTCCAGCTTTTCCGGGTCAAAAGACTTTCTTGGTTGATTTTCGTTGGGTTTTATTTGATTAATATCTATATATTGAATGGTGTTCTCGTCCGAAGATTCCTTTTGCCCCGAGGCTCTTTTCCCTGTTTCTTCCAGAGAATCATCCATTCTTATTTCCACATCTCCAAAGAGAGCATCCAACCCTCTTCCCAGTCCGGTATTTCTGGCTACCATTATTTCTCCTCCAATTCAAGAAATTCCTTGGCAAAATCCATATATGCCTGGGCACCTACGGACTTTGGATCGTATTGGATAATGGGAATGCCGAATCCAGGGGCTTCTGCTAAACGAACATTTCTGGGAATGATGGTGGTATACACCTTTTCTCGAAAATACCTCTTTACCTCTTGCACCACTTGTAGGGATAAGTTGGTACGTCCATCAAACATAGAAAGAATGACTCCTTGTATTTCCAGTTCCGGGTTTAATGTTTTTCTCACAATCTCCACCGTGCTCATCAGCTGACTGACTCCCTCCAGTGCATAGAACTCACATTGAATGGGAATCAACACGCTATCTACGGCCGTAAGCGAATTGATGGTGAGCAATCCCAAAGAAGGCGGACAATCAATAAAGATATAGTCGTATTCGTGCTTTATCAAATCAATGGCTTTTTTTAATCTTTTTTCCCGGCTCTCCAGCTGTACCAATTCCACCTCTGCCCCCGCTAATTGAACGCTTGCCGGAATAATATCGAGCCCGGGAATTCCGGTTTTCATAATGGTCTCGTGGGGGTCCATTCCCTGGTCCACTAAAATTTCGTAGGACGTTCTTTCAAGTCCCTTCTTGGAAATTCCCATACCGCTTGTGGTGTTCCCCTGAGGATCAATGTCAATAATGAGAATATTTTTTCCTATGATTGCCAGGCATGCGGCCAAATTAATATTGGTTGTTGTCTTTCCAACCCCACCCTTTTGATTAAATATGGCAATTGCTTTTCCCACTGTGTTCCTCCCTATTATCATTAATTTTTTCGCCCTAATTATATATCATCTTCTTTTTGAATACTATCCTTATTTAAAAAGAAAAGAATGTTTCACGTGAAACATTCTTATTAATTTCCATTTATTTCCACCCTTTTTTTATCTCTTTCATTTCCCTAGGGTACTTTTCCGGTGTTTGTTTTATCTTTCGAATCACGATGAAACTATGCCGCTCCATTCCTTTTTCTTCTGAATAAAAATCTATATTCTCTACCTGCCCACCTAAATTGGATATCACGTTTCTGGATTCTTCCACTTCCTTTATTCCCTCTTTCCCTTTATAGGAAATAAAGTGGCCTTTTTCTTTAACGAAGGGTATGCATAATTCGGATAGCATTTGCAAGGGGGCCACCGCACGGGATACGCAAATATGGTATTGCTGCCGATGATCCGGATTTCTTCCTAAAATTTCTGCCCTCTCTTTTATTAGTGTGACGTTATTTAAAGATAACGGTTTTATACATTCTTTAATAACTTCTAACTTTTTGCCTACGGAATCTACTAAAATAAATTGTGTCTCCGGAAAAAAAATAGCGAGAGGTATGCCCGGGAATCCTCCACCGGTACCGATATCTATCACCTTACTTCCCGATAAAAACCATTTTTTATATTTTAATAAGGAAAGAGAGTCAATATAATGTTTTTGTATAAAATCCTTTTCCTGGCGAATGGAAGTTACGTTGATTTTTTCGTTCCATTGTAAAATATTTTCCATATATTGATAATAAAAAGGAAGGAGCTGTTCCACTCTCTTCCTTTCCTCATAATGATTATCTAATAAAAAATTTTTCAACTCTTCCATATGTATACCTATGTACTTTTTATCCGTTAATTCTTACCGGTAGTATTAAATATTCATAAGTGGTATTTTCTGGTTGTTTTATCATACAGGGACTGGTAGGCGTATTATATTCCATAAGAATAATTTCATCGTCTACCGCTTTAATTACATCTAAAATATATTTATGGTTAAATCCAATTTCTAAATTTTCTCCCGCCTTTTCAATAATAATTTCTTCTTTTACATTCCCTTCTTCCGATTTTGATGTGATGGTTAACAGATTGTCTTCTATGGTGAATTTCACTAAATTATTTTTTCCTTCTCTGGACAATAAAGAAGCTCTTTCAATGGCATCTTGAAGTAAATTTTTATTCACTAATATTTTAGTTTTTTTATCTTTTGGAAGAATGTCTTTATATTTAATAAACTCCCCTTCTAATAATCGTAGTACTACTTTCGTGTTATCCAGGGTGATGAAAATTTTCTTTTTATCTATAAACATTTCTACCAATCCTTCACCATCTTCTTCTCCGATGATCTTACTTATTTCATTCATTAGTTTTGCGGAAATTATCATCTTATCCTCTTTATCGTTTTTCATTTTTTTTCGCACCACAGCCATTCTAAAACCATCCAATGCCACCATATTTATGGAGTCCTTTTCTCTTTCTATTAAAACTCCCACAATAATACCTTTCGATTCTTCCACACTGGCAGAAAAAGCGGTTTTTCGAATCATATCTTTTATGATTTCTTTTTCAAAAACTACTTTGTCTTTTTCTTCCTCCATATTTACCATTTTTGGAAACTCTTCGGATTGTAATGCGATGATATGAAATTCTGAAGTGGATGTTTTTATGGTGAGAGGTTCTTTTTCATCTCCATATACCAAAATATCTTCGTTGGGTAGTTTTCTGATAATATCTGAAAAAAGTTTCGAAGAAACTACCAAACTTCCATCTTCTTCTCCTTTCACGATGATTGTTTTTTCAATACTAATTTCTAGATCCGATGCTGCTAGTGTTAATTCATTTCCTTTCAATGTTAAAAGAATTCCTTTTAGAATAGGAATAGTGGTCCTGGTAGTAACGGCTTTAGATACAGTATTAATGGCTTTAACTAACGTTGTTTGGTCGCAAATGAATCTCATAAAAATACCTCCGGTGGCTTATATTAATATATTTTTTTGTAGTAGTCATAGTAGTAGGGGCTGTGGAAATGTTTATAAGCCTTTTAATTGTGATAAAACCAACGATATAATAATAAATAACTTTGTGGATAACCTTAGGAATAAGAAGGTATAAAAAAGGATAACTTTACTGTTTTCCGTTGATGATATTTTTTAAAAAGAAAACACTTTCTTTTAATTCTTCATCTTTTTGCATTTCTTCGTGTATTTTATCACAAGCATATAAAACAGTGGTGTGATCTCTATTGCCGAAATTCTCTCCTATTTTCGGAAGAGACAAATCTGTTAGATCTCGACAGAGGTACATAGCAATCTGCCGGGGAAAAGCCAAGGCTTTTGTTCGCTTGCTGGATTCCATTTCCGATAATTTTATAGAGTAGTGTTTACACACTGCTTTCTTTATGGAATCTGGTGTAATATTAAAATCAGCAGCCAGCAGTATATCTTTTAAAACCTCTCGGGCTAGTTTTCGGCTGATGGGCTCGTTCATTAAATTAGAGAAGGTGACTATTCGAGTGAAAGCGCCTTCCAGTTCCCGGATGTTAAATTTTACTTTTTCACAAATCAACTCGATTACATCCTGTAATGCCTCGTCAATGACCAACCCTTCCAGCTCTGCTTTCTTTCGAAGAATGGCCACCCGGGTTTCATAGTCCGGGGGACTGATATCCGCCACTACGTTCCACTGGAAACGACCACGCAAACGTTCGTCAAAATTGGTAAGCTTATTGGGGGGACGGTCTGAACTGATGATGATTTGTTTGTTGGATTGGTATAGGGCTTCAAAGGTATAGAAAAATTCTTCTTGCGTTCCTTCTTTTCCCTCTAAAAACTGTATATCGTCTATTAACAATACATCAATTTTTCGATATTTGTTTCGGAATTCCCCCGTCTTTTTTTCACTGATCGCCTTTATCATTTCGTTGGTAAACATTTCCGAAGAAACATAAAGAGGTTTCAGTTTGGGATGGTTTTGTAGAATATGATGACCGATGGCATGCATCAAATGGGTTTTCCCCAATCCGGAGCCGCCATACACAAAAAGAGGATTATAATCATCCGAAGGAAGTGTGGCCACCGCCAGTGCGGCAGCATGGGCATATTTATTATTACTTCCCACCACAAAGGTGGAAAAATTATACCGGGGATTAAAGTAAAATTCACCGTCGAATTCTTCGCCGGTGCCGCCGTAACTAACATTGCCACCAGCCCGATCTTTGATGTACTCAAAAACCACTTTATACTCTTTTCCGAAAACTTCCTTAATGGTGCCTTCCAAAAGAGACATATAGCGGCCTGTTAAAATGTTCTGGTTCATGCTGGCATAAGGGTCGATGTAAATTTTTCCGGCTTTGGCATCGGTTCGGAGAGGCGTTAGAGGGGCAAACCAGGTGTCGTAACTGATATCCTGGAGATTTTCCCGTAATATATCTTGAACCTTAGACCATTTTTCTTTTAAGTCTTTCATAATCATCCTTTTCTTCTAGTAGTGTTTAACACTTATATCATAATATATAAGTTATCCACAGGGCAAGGGGAAAATCCCGGGAATTCAAAAGAATATTTTCTAGGCTTATCCACTATTTGTGGATAAAAATGTGGGTAATTTCGGAATGAAACACCCACATGTAGTAGGTGTCCCAAAACAGGGTCTTATTCACCCGAAAAACCCAGGAAAAAAAGTTGACATAAAAAAGGTCGGACTATATAATTATATGGCATATGTGGTCGTTGAAATTAAGACGATCTCATTCACCGGCCCGGCCGGAAAAACACACATGAAGGAGGTGTAAAGTTTCATGAAAAGAACGTACCAGCCAAAGGTTAGGCAACGAAAAAAAGAACATGGATTCAGAAAAAGAATGAGTACGAAAAACGGTAGAAATGTTTTAAAGAGAAGAAGATTGAGAGGAAGAAAATCCTTGACAGCATAGAGACCGCTCAAGCGGCCTTTTTGTTTTCGAGTTGGGGCAATGGTCAACATGCTGAAGAAGGAAGTTCTGAGAAGACAAAGTGATTTTTCTGCAATATACAATAGAGGAAAGTCGGTTGGAGAACGGTTGGTGGTGGTGTTTCATCGAAAGAACGACCATCCCTACAAAAGGCAAGCGTTTCTGGCGAGCAAGAAGGTAGGCAAAAGCGTTCAAAGAAACCGGGCACGCCGCCTGATGAAAGAAAGCTGGCGCGTGCTGGAACCCTTGGCAAAAGAAGGAACCGACTATATTTTTATTGCAAGAAATACCATTTTAGATGCCAAACAGCAAGACGTGCAGCAGTCTATGCATCGTGCCTTGCGTAGGGCGGGCCTTCTGAAGGATCCGGAAGGAAACGGGAATCAGAAATGAAATGGATTCTTATTTTACTGATAAAAGGCTATCAAAAAGGGATTTCTCCTTTTTTCCCGCAGACCTGTCGCTTTTACCCCACATGCTCAGCCTACTTCATTCAGGCCTTGAAGAAGTATGGATTCTTCAAAGGAAGTTATCTTGGTATCAAACGAATATTAAGGTGCCATCCGTGGAATGACGGAGGATATGACCCGGTACCTTAAGGAGGAAATGCATGTATTATAAAATAATGGCGGTGATTGCAGAACCTCTTGGATGGTTGTTGACTTTTTTGTACAGCTTTATCCAAAATTATGGAATCACGCTAATCGTATTCACATTGATTGTCAGATTGTGCTTGTATCCCTTGTATGCCAAGCAAATCAAATCCACGGCAAACATGTCGGCCATTCAGCCGAAAATGAAAGAACTTCAAGCCAGGTATGCCAACGATAAAGAAATGCTCAACATGAAGATGATGGAGCTATACAAGGAAGAAAAGTTCAACCCAATGGGTGGATGTCTTCCCATGTTGATTCAAATGCCCATCATATTTGGACTTTTTGCTTTACTACGAAATCCGCTTCTATACATCGATGACCCCAGTATGATTATTGCGGTACACGAAAGTTTTGTGTGGATAGCGGACTTGGCGCAACCGGACAAATGGATTCTTCCCATTGCCGCCGGATTGACCACATTCGTTTCATTTCAGCAAACCCAATCTCAGCAAACTCCGGAATCCATGGGGCAAATGGCACCCATGATGAAGGTAATGAAATATTTCTTCCCGGTAATGATTGTATGGATGGGAAGAACCTTTCCCGCAGGACTGACCTTGTACTGGTTTATTGGAACCGGCGCTCAAATTTTATTCAATCTCCGACTGAATAAATTGAGACGTAGAATGAAGGCAGAGGCGGAGCTAAGGCAACAAAAGAAAATATAGGGTGTAACATCAGAGAGGAATATAAAATGAGCTATTCGGAAAAATGGGGAACCAGTGTAGATGAAGCCGTAAAATTGGCCTTGTCAGATCTCAAAGCCACCATGGACGAAGTAGAGGTCACCGTTCTGGAAGAACCCAGCAAAGGATTTTTTGGTATCGGCAACAAGCTGGCCAAAGTGAGAGTGTCCATAAAATCGGCCACCGACGCGGTGGTACATGAAGCCACAGAACAGAAGAAAGAACAAAAAACAGAAACAAAGGTTGAATCAAGCGAGGAGCCTTTCGTGGAGCCCCCGATGGGGAAAAAAGTTCCGGCGGAAAGAGGTATACCAACGGAAAAGTCGGTAGAGAAATCAGTAGAAAAGAAGAGAGAAGATATCAAACCTTTATTACAAGTCAAACCGGAAGACCTTAAGGATTTAACGGAGCATCCCGCATTGACGTTTATCAAGGACACCATCGACAGCATGGGGTTGAAGATGAGTGTAAAAGCTTCCGGTAATGAAGAGTTTGTCTTCCTGGAGCTAGAAGGGGAAGACACAGGGACCATTATTGGCAAAAGAGGGCAGACCTTGGATGCCATTCAATACTTGACTAGCTTAGTGGTCAATAAAGGGAAAGAAGAATATGTACGTGTGGTCATCGATGCAGAGAATTATCGAGCCAAACGGGAAAAAACCCTACAGCAGTTGGCCGACCGATTGGCAGATAAAGTGGCCCGAAGCAAGCGGCCCATGAAACTGGAGCCCATGAATCCTTATGAACGAAAAGTGATTCATTCCACCCTTCAAAACCATCCCAAGGTGGTCACGCGCAGCGAAGGAGAGGAACCGTATCGAAGGGTTATCATTGAGTTAAAAAACAAAGGTTAACGGTAGATAGCCCGCAGACAATGCGGGCTATTTTTTCAAGGAGAATCATTTATGGAAGATACCATCGTAGCCATTGCCACACCTCCCGGAGAAGGGGGAATTGGTGTAATACGAATGAGCGGCCATATGGCTCGGGATTTGTTGGAACAGGTATTTGTGCCTTACACTGGCAGAGAACCGATGCCTCGACAAATGACCTATGGCCATTTGGTGGAAGGGGAGGAGCGGAACACCATCATTGATGAAGCTATGGCGGTGTTTATGCCGGCACCTCTTACATATACCCGGGAAGACGTGGTGGAAATTCAGTGTCATGGCTCCATGATTCCCTTAAAAAGAACCCTGGGGGTTTTAATGGAAAAAGGGGCTCGCTTGGCAGAGCCGGGGGAATTTACCAAAAGAGCCTTTCTTCACGGACGATTGGATTTGTCTCAAGCCGAGGCGGTGATGGATTTGGTGCAAGCCAAAACCCCTGCCGGATTTCAGGTGGCGGTAAGCCAATTGAAGGGAGCCACAACAGAGAAAATTCAAAGGCTTCTGGAAAAACTTCAAAACATACTGGTTCAAATACTGGTGAATATTGAGTACCCGGAAGAAGACATTGAAGAAGTCACCTACCCCATATTGGCCGCGGAAGTGGAAATGGTTCTGCAAGAAACTCAACGCTTATTGGATACCGCCCATGGGGGACGAATTCTAAAAGAAGGATTGCGTATCTCCATAGCAGGAAAACCCAACGTGGGGAAATCCTCCTTGTTGAATGCTCTTCTAGGGGAGGAACGAGCCATTGTTACTTCCGTGCCCGGCACCACCCGGGATACCATTGAGGAGTGGGTCAATATTCGAAACATCCCTCTTCGTATTACCGACACAGCAGGGATCCGAGAGGCCTCTGACGAGGTGGAGCGAATGGGGATTTATCGTGCCAAAGAGACCTTCCAAAAATCCGACTTGGTGATATTGGTGTTGGATGGAAGCCAACCACTATCCACGGAAGACCAGGAAATTATGACCTTATTGAAAAACCACGCCACCCTGGTAATATTGAATAAGCGGGATCTGGGAGAAGCGGTGAACCATCCTCAAGTCGCAGAACATCTACCGCATGCCAGGATTTTAGAAATGTCTCTTACCGAGGGAATGGGTCTTTCTCAGCTGGAAGAAACATTGGAAGACATGGTGTATAAGGGACAAGCGGTGGCAGGGGAAGAGCTGATCATCACCCAGGCCCGGCATGAAGAATTGCTGGGACGTGCCAAGGCACACTTACAGGACGGGCTTTCTGCCATCCAAAGAAAGGATGCTCTGGATTTTGTAGAGGTGGATCTGAAAAATGCCCACCAAGCCCTTGGAGACATTTTGGGAATTACCGTAAAGGATGATATTATAGAGGAAGTATTCCGACGTTTTTGTTTGGGGAAGTGAAGTATGGAACAATATGAGATGGGACAGTATGATGTAGTGGTGGTAGGAGCAGGCCATGCCGGTTGCGAGGCAGGGTTGGCCTCTGCCCGTCTGGGGAAAAAGACCGTTCTGTTTTCCACCCATTTGGAATCCATCGCTATGATGGCATGCAATCCTTCCATTGGAGGGACGGGGAAGGGACACCTGGTGCGGGAAATTGATGCACTGGGAGGAGAAATGGGCATCAACATAGACAAGGCATTCATACAGAGTCGCATGTTGAATACCGCCAAGGGACCTGCTGTACACTCCTTAAGAACCCAAGCCGATAAAAATAAATACCACCTGGAAATGAAGAAGGTGTTGGAGAACCAGGATAATCTGGATTTAAAACAAGGAGAGGTGGTGGACCTCCTGGTGGAAGAAAGCAAGGTGACGGGAGTGGTGTTGCGTACCGGGGCTACCTATCGAGCCGGTGCGGTAATCTTGGCTACGGGCACCTTCTTGAAAGGGAAAATTTTTATTGGAGACAGTGCTTATGACAGCGGGCCCAATGGATTGGCACCGGCTATGGAGTTGGGAGACAATTTACGAAAACACGGTTTGCAACTCCGAAGATTTAAGACCGGCACACCGGCAAGGGCACTGGCTCAGAGTTTAGATTTTGAAAAAATGGAGGAGCAAAAGGGAGACGAAATCATTGTTCCTTTCAGCTTTATGAATGATGAAATTCAAAGGGAACAAGTGTCCTGTTGGCTTTCCTATACCAATCATAAAACTCACGAAATTATTCGAAAAAATTTCGGCCGATCCGCATTGTTCGGAGGACAAATCGAAGGGGTGGGACCACGGTATTGCCCCTCCATCGAAGACAAGATAAACCGGTTTTCCGACAAAGAAAGACATCAATTATTCATTGAGCCGGAGGGGTTGGAAACCGATGAAGTATATATCCAAGGAATGTCTACCAGTCTACCGGAGGATGTGCAACAACAGTTTTATCAAACCATTCCGGGGCTGGAAAACATCCAAATCGTACGACCGGCCTATGCCATCGAATACGATTGCATCGATCCCACAGAACTGACCCTTTGGTTGGAATATCGTCATCTGGAAAATTTGTTTTGTGCCGGACAATTCAACGGAAGCTCCGGGTATGAAGAAGCTGCCGCCCAGGGGCTCATGGCGGGAATCAATGCTTGCCGAAAGCTGAACAATCAGGAACCTTTTGTACTGGATCGAAGCCAAGCCTATATCGGTGTGCTCATTGACGATCTGGTGACCAAGGGAACGCCGGAGCCGTATCGGATTATGACTAGTCGTGCGGAATATCGTCTTTTGCTGCGGCAGGATAATGCGGATACAAGGCTTACCGACTTGGGATGGGAAGTGGGATTGGTAACGCCTGAGCGATATGAAAAATTTCAACACAAGCAAAGAATAATCCAGGAGGAGAAGCAACGGCTAACAGCCCAAGAAGTCACACCCAAGGAGATGGAGGAAAGCCTTCTTAATTGGGGCAGCACACCTCTTACCAATCGAACTACCTTGGCTGAACTTTTAAAACGACCGGAAATCACCCTGGAAAAAATTCTCTCTCAGTTTCCGTCAAACCAACCGTTAACCATGGGAGTAAAAACCTCCATCGAGGTGAACCTCAAGTATGAAGGATATATTGAGAAGCAGCTGCAGCAAGTGCAACGCTTTCGAAAGCTGGAAGAAAGGAAGTTGGATTTGGAGCTACCTTACCTTTCTATGGAAGGACTTCGGTTGGAAGCACGTCAGAAGCTGGATGCCATTCGGCCACGGTCTTTAGGACAAGCCTCCCGGATATCCGGGGTATCCCCTGCAGACATGAATGTACTGTTGGTATATTTAGAAAAGAAACGTAGGAAAGAAAAGGCGGAACAGTAATCCTTATGCAAATTCGGAAACTAAGACTAAAGGATTTTCGGAATTATAAGAGCCTGGAACTCACCTTTCACCCCAAGGTGAATTTGTTGTTGGGGAATAATGCCCAAGGGAAAACCAATTTACTGGAAGCCCTATATATTACTTCTTTGGGAAAATCCTTTCGCACGGGAAGAGACGGTGAGATGATTCGGTTTGGTGCGCCATTTTTCCGAGTAGAGGTGGAGGCATTACGGGATGGAGAACCCCTCTCGGTAGAGCTGGCGGTTTCCGAAGATCAGAAGGCCATTAAAATTGATGGGGTAAAGGCGACCAAAAGCTCGGAGCTGTTGGAACACATTTATACGGTAGTGTTTTCTCCGGAGGATTTAAAAATTGTGAAAGACGAGCCGGAGAAAAGACGGCGATTTCTGGATCGGGAAATCAGCCAACTAAAGCCATCCTACTACCAAAACCTGGGAAGCTACAAGAAAGCATTGCTTCAACGAAATGCTTTATTGAAAGACTGCAGAGCGGAAGAAAAGAATCTGGAGGTTTGGGATGAAAGCCTGGCCCATTACGGACAGCTGGTGATGGCAGAACGACAGCGGTTCACAGAAAAGCTGAATCGCATCAGCCGGGAGATTCATCAAGGGATCACCGATGGACAGGAGGAACTACAGGTTCTTTACCACCAAGATACCACAGGAGATCTTCTGGAAGCACTGCAGAAGAATCATCGGCGGGATCGAATCCGTGGTACCACAGGAGTGGGACCCCATCGGGATGACCTGACCCTGTTGGTAAACGGAATCGACTTACGAAGTTATGGCTCTCAGGGGCAACAGAGGACAGCAGCTCTCTCATTAAAACTGGCGGAACTAAAGCTAATCAAGGAAGAAACGGGAGAAGAGGGAATTTTGTTGCTGGACGATGTATTGAGCGAACTGGACAGCCAGAGGCAGCAGTTTCTAATACATACACTGAAGGACATTCAACTGTTTATCACTGCTACAGAGCTGGGGAAAGAAGTAGAAAGCTCCCTTCCGAAAGGGAATCTTTACTGGGTATCCCAAGGGGAAGTGGGACAACCGGAGGATAACACCGCTGAGAAACAGGAGGCATAGGGGATGGAAAAGGGAATAGAACAAACCAACCAAAGGAAGGGAAGAAACCCGTGGCTAGTTTGGATGGGTGTGTTTGCCATGGCATTTTTATTGGGTGCTTGCGGACCCGGTGCGTCCGTGGAAGGGGAACCGGAGGAGATGCCGGAGGAGATGCCGGAATATCGAGTAGTTACTTTGATGGAGGAGTGGTTAAATGTGGAGGAACATCCTCTCCACCTGTCTTTTTCTACCGAATTTGAAAACGACTTGTTGACGGCCCAGCTCTATGTGAAGAATGGAATGATACGAATGGATTCCCAGGACCCCGAAGCCGGCATGGTTTCTGTTATTACCAATTCTCAAGGAAGCTTTGTGGTGCTGCAGGACCATGGAATGTATATGAAATCCGATGGAGAACAAGATGAGTTGGACACCGAGAACATGTCCTTTTTCTTGACGGAAGATGAACTGGAGCAGTTTACCATCACCGCCGGACAAGAAACCATAAAAAATATTACCTATGATTTCGAGAAGCTGACGGCGGAAGGGGAGGAACTGATATATTACTTTCTCCCGGAGAATGGACAATGGAGTGGGTTAAAGAGTGAAGACACCATGATGTTTATTCATGGCATTTCATCGGAGGTGTCGGATGAGCTCTTCGAAATCCCCCCGGATTTTCTGGATATGTCGGGGCAAATGTAAGAAAAAAACGGAAATTTTGGGAAGAAGAGCACCTCGAAATGTTGTGGGTATCGACATTTGACGACAAAGGCGGGAAAACCCGCCTTTTTTGGTGAGCATATATATGCGGAAAATCCCTTGTTTTAACCCAGGAAATGGCCGTTTTGAGGCCCGAAAGAAGCGCGGGCCATTCCGGGAGACGTTTTGGCCAAATATCCTTGTAATGGAGCCGGTTTTGGAGTACAATATCTAGTGTATGCTAGGAAATCGACCCAGGGATTAAAGGAGATGAATGTATGACACCCAATACAGAGCAACAGCAGTATAATGCGGAGCAGATTCAAGTCTTGGAAGGCTTGGAACCGGTGCGAAAACGCCCCGGTATGTATATTGGCTCCACCGGTCCCAGAGGCCTTCATCATTTGGTCTATGAAATCGTAGACAACTCCGTGGATGAAGCCCTGGCCGGGTATTGTAAACACATAAATATTGTGATTCAAGGGGACAATTCGGTGATGGTAGAGGACGACGGCAGAGGAATGCCGGTGGATAAACATCCCAAGCTGGGAATCCCGGCGGTAGAGGTAATCCATACCGTTCTTCATGCAGGGGGAAAATTCGGCGGTTCGGGATACAAGGTATCCGGAGGTCTCCATGGAGTGGGTGCTTCCGTAGTGAATGCATTGTCCACCAAGATGGAGGTAGAAATCCGTCGAAACGGCAAAGTATATTATCAGAGCTACAGCCGCGGGAAAACCACGTGTGCATTAAAAGAAATCGGGGAATCCAAGAAAACAGGATCCCGTACCACATTTTGGCCGGACCCGGAGATTTTCGACGAGGTGGACTACGATTTTTCCACATTGGAATTCCGGTTGCGGGAAATGGCATTTCTCAACAAAGGTGTGAAAATCACCTTAAAGGATGAGAGAGAAGGAAAGAAGAAGCAGGTGGTCTTCCATTACGAGGGAGGCATCCGGGAGTTCGTAAAGCATCAAAATCAAAACAAAGAAGTGATTCATCCGGATATCATCTATTTTGAAGTGTCTAAAAAAGACATGGAAGTAGAAATCGCCATGCAGTATACGGATCGATATAACGAACTCATATTATGCTATGCCAACAACATTAACACCACAGAGGGTGGCACCCATATGATCGGTTTTAAATCCGCCTTGACCCGGGTGTTCAATGATTATGCCCGAAAGAATAAATTCTTGAAGGAAAACGAAGAAGCTTTGTCGGGAGAAGACGTACGGGAAGGATTAACCGCCATCGTTTCCGTGAAGCTCACCTCTCCTCAATTTGAAGGACAAACCAAGAGCAAGCTGGGAAATAGTGAAATGCGAGGCTTTGTGGAAACTTCCGCCAACGAGAATTTATCGGCGTTCCTGGAAGAAAATCCCACCCAGGCTCGGGTGATTTTGGATAAATGTTTGCGGGCAGCTCGTGCCAGAGAAGCGGCACGAAAGGCCCGGGAGCTAACGCGCCGAAAGGGTGTATTGGATGACAGCTCTCTGCCGGGGAAATTGGCAGATTGCCAGGAGAAGGATCCCGCTTTGTCCGAAATCTTTCTAGTAGAGGGAGATTCTGCCGGCGGCAGTGCCAAGCAAGGTAGAGATCGGGTGCGACAAGCCATTCTTCCTCTTCGAGGGAAAATCCTCAATGTAGAAAAGGCCCGTCTGGAAAAAATCTTAAACTCAGACGAAATTAAGAATATGATTACCGCTTTCGGTTGTGGTGTGGGAACGGACTTTGATATCAACAAACTTCGTTATCACAAGATTATTATTATGACCGATGCGGACGTGGACGGGGCGCATATCAGGACCCTGCTGCTTACCTTTTTCTATCGCTACATGACGCCCCTCATTGAGGGCGGGTTTGTGTATGCGGCACAGCCCCCCCTGTATCAGGTGAAGAAGGGCAAGGAGATTCATTATACTTACAGTGAAAAAGAGCAAGAAAAATTGATGGCATCTTTGGCCGACAAACCGGGCAAAGCGGACATCCAACGATACAAGGGTTTGGGAGAAATGGATTTCCACCAGCTATGGGAAACCACCATGGACTATTCCAACCGAATCCTGAAACAAATCACCCTGGAAGATGTGGCAGCGGCAGATGAAATATTTACCACTCTCATGGGGGATAAGGTGGCGCCTCGAAAGAAGTTTATTGAAGAAAACGCACGCTACGCCACCATTGACATTTAAGGAGGAGCCCCATGGCAAATTTGATTGAAGATACCAAACTGATACAAAGTGAAATTCATGACGAGATGAAGGACTCCTATATCGATTATGCGATGAGCGTTATCGTCGGGAGAGCCTTGCCGGATGTTCGGGATGGTCTGAAGCCGGTCCATCGTCGAATTCTTTATGGAATGAACGAGCTGGGTGTTACACCGGACAAACCCCATAAAAAATCCGCCCGTATCGTGGGAGAGGTTATGGGTAAGTTCCATCCCCACGGAGACAGCTCCATATATGATGCCATGGTTCGTATGGCGCAAGACTTTTCCATCCGATATATGTTGGTGGATGGCCACGGCAACTTCGGTTCTGTAGATGGAGACGGCGCGGCGGCCATGCGATATACGGAAGCTCGAATGACGCCGTTGGCGCTTCAAATGCTTCGGGATATCGACAAGGAAACCGTAGACTTCATGCCCAACTTTGACGAAGAAGAAGTGGAACCCACGGTTCTGCCTTCTCGTTTCCCCAATCTGTTGGTGAACGGTTCCAACGGAATTGCTGTCGGAATGGCCACCTCCATTCCTCCCCACAACTTGAACGAAGTAATCGATGCCACGGTGAAGCTGATCGATGAGCCGGAAGCCACCGTGGAAGACTTGATGAAGTATGTGAAAGGGCCGGACTTCCCCACAGGAGCCACTATCCTGGGGAAAAGTGGGGCCAAGGAAGCTTACCGAACCGGCCGAGGGAAAGTGGTGGTTCGCGCCAATTGCGAAATTGAAGAAACCAACAAAGGTCGCCAGCAGATTGTGGTGACGGAAATTCCCTATCAAGTCAACAAGGCCACCTTGCAGGAAAAGATTGCGGATCTGGTGAAGGACAAGCGGCTGGAAGGGATTTCTGCCATTCGGGATGAAAGCAATCGCCAAGGAACCCGAATTGTGATTGAGTTGAAACGGGATGCCAATGCGCAAATTCTGTTAAACCGACTATATAAGCACACCCAGCTACAGGAAAGCTTTAGCATGATTATGCTGGCACTGGTGGACGGGGAGCCGAGGGTACTTAACCTGAGAGAAATTCTCACGGAGTATTTGAAGCATCAGAAAAACGTGGTAACCCGAAGAACCCAATACGATTTGGCCAAAGCCCAAGCCAGGGCCCACATCTTGGAAGGGTTGCGCATTGCCCTGGATAATATTGATGAAATTATCAAAATCATTCGGTCCAGTTACAATGATGCCAAGGAAAACCTGATGGCACGTTTTGGATTGTCGGACATCCAGGCCCAGGCCATTCTGGATATGCGTCTGGCCCGTTTGCAAGGATTGGAACGTGAAAAGATAGAGAAGGAATACGAAGACCTTCAGAAAATGATCGCCTATTACCTAAAATTGTTGGCCAACGATGACCTGCTGATGGGGGTTATCAAAGAAGAGTTGTTAGAGGTTCGAGGGAAATATGGGGATCCCCGTCGTACGAAAATTATGGCGGATCAAGGGGAACTGGATGAAGAGGACTTAATCCTGGAAGAAAAAGTAGCGATTACCCTAACCTATTTAGGGTATATAAAACGCGTATCCGCAGATACGTATAAGACCCAAAAGCGGGGCGGAAAAGGCATCATGGGAGTGACTACCCGGGAAAATGATTTTGTGAAGAGCTTGATTATGACATCCACCCACGACTACCTGATGTTCTTTACCAACACGGGAAAGGCTCATCGAATCAAGGCCTATGAGGTACCGGAAGCCGGGCGTACCGCCAGAGGAACGCCGGCAGTAAATTTCCTCAGCTTGATGCAACGGGAAAGAATTACCGCAGTGATTCCCATCCATGAGTTCGCGGAAGACCGTTATCTTCTGGCGGTCACCAAGCAGGGAACTATTAAGAAAACACCGTTATCCCAATTTGACACCAACCGGAAATCCGGTCTGATTGCCATCAGCCTGAAGGACGGTGACGAAATGATCGGAATCAGCGAAACTTCCGGTACGGACAATGTGATCATCGTCACAAAGAACGGCAAATGCATTTGCTTCTCGGAGCAGGATGTACGGCCCATGGGTCGCATTGCCGGTGGTGTGAGAGCCATCAAGTTGGAAAAGGGCGACGAAGTGGTTTCCATGGAGTTGGTTCAACCGGGAGAAGAACTGTTGGTGGTAACCCGCAACGGGTACGGAAAACGAACCCCGGTGGAAGAGTACAAGGTGCAGGTTCGAGGTGGAAAAGGAATGTTGACCTACGACAAGTCCAAATTCAAAAAAACCGGAGAACTGGTCAGTGCCATGGTGGTAGGACAGGATGACGAGGTGCTGCTGATTAATTCCGACGGGATCATCATTCGAATCAAGGCTTCCGACGTGTCCGTATTTGGTCGCGCCACCCAAGGGGTGAAGATTATGAAGGTGAAGGAGGCAGCCAATATCATTTCTGTTGCCAAGGTCATCAACGAGGAAGTGGAAGTGATGTTGCAGGAAAAGAAACCTTCCTCTGCAAGTCCTCAAGTTTCTATGGATACGAAGGAATAACGTAGAAATCAGATCAACGAGAAGGAGTTCAAAATGCCCAATCAATTGAGATTTTCCTTGCCGGGAAGCAAAGACAGTGTCTCGGCGGTGCGTCTGGCCGTGGCCTCTTATGCCAATTCTTCCGGCTTTTCCTTATTGGATGTGGAGGACATTAGTGTGGCCATTTCAGAGGCCTGTAAAATCATTTGTTGTCATGGCCACGATCGGCTGGCCTGTCGATTTCTGGTTTTGGTGGGAATGATGGAGGATACCCTTCGCATTACCATATCCGACAGCAATGGAGAATATACCATCGAGAAAGGGGAGTGCCAGCGATGCGGTCATTGCCCGGAAGATGGGGACCTGGCCATGTTTATTCTGAGCTCCTTAATGGATAAAGCCGAGCTTTCCGACCAACCCGGTGGTGGTAAAACTCTGGTGATGGAAAAAAAGAGGGGACTGGAATAAGGCAAAGGCTTTGCCGAAACCCGGGGAATGTCGTATAATTATAGATAATCATTGGCTAGAACCACCCAATAGGAAGTGTTGATGGAAAAAACCGAACTATTTAAAAGGTACAGAGACACCGGTGATGTCGAGTTACGAAATCAGCTGGTGGAAGAACATCTGTACATGGTGGACGTACTTATAAAAAAATATTTGGGAAAAGGTGTGGGGTATGACGACTTGTATCAAGTGGGTGCCCTTGCCTTAATTTCAGCAGTGGAGAGGTTTGACCCGGATAAGGGGTTTGCGTTCTCCAGTTTTGCTACGCCTACAATTTTGGGAGAAATCAAGAAGTATTTTCGGGACAAGGAATGGGCCATAAAAGTTCCAAGAAGGTTGAAAAGTCTGGCGGGGCAGATTCCCGGTATCCGGGATGAACTGGCCCAGGAATTGGGAAGAAGTCCCACCGTCAGAGAAATGGCGGAAAGATTGGAAGTATCCGATGCCATGATACTGGAGGCCATGGAAAGCAGCCAAGCCTACGCACCTATGTCCCTGGACCAGACCTTTGAAGAGTCCGGGGAGGATGGAGAAGGCTCCATTTTGGAGAGATATACCGGAAGAGAAGAGCAAGGCTATGGCAACATTGAGTATGCGGAGATTGTTCGTTCGGTGCTAGCATCTTTGAAGGAGCAGGACAAGCATATTTTCCGGATGAGATTCATTGAAAACAAAACCCAGGCAGAGGTAGGAAATTCTTTGGGGATTTCTCAAATGACGGTGTCTCGGGTGGAAAAGGGCATCAAAGACAAGTTTCTGCATGAAATTCATCGAAACTAGAAAGACCTATATTGAATGTGGTGTAAGGAGATAAGTATATGAGAATTTTTTCCGGGGTACAACCTACGGGTAATATTCATATCGGTAATTATTTAGGCGCTCTGAAGCAGTTTGTGGATTTGCAGGAAGGAAACCACTGTGTTTACTGTGTGGTAGACCTTCACGCCATTACGATGCCCCATGATCCCCAGGAATTAAAGGACCATATCTTAGATGTGGCGGCACTCTATGTGGCGGTGGGTATCGACCCAAAAGAGCAAATTATCTTTGTGCAGTCGGAAGTACCGGCTCATTCCGAATTGGCGTGGATTCTGATGTGTAATACTTATACGGGAGAGTTGTCCAGAATGACTCAATTCAAAGACAAGAGCAAGGGGAAAGAATCGGCTCCGGCGGGCCTGTTCACCTATCCCGTCTTGATGGCGGCAGACATTCTCCTTTATGATACGGACATGGTGCCGGTGGGCAACGACCAAAAGCAACACATCGAAATAACCCGGGACATTGCCCTTCGGGTAAACAATCGTTTTCCGGACACCTTTGTTGTGCCGGATGGTCGGTTTCTTCGAGAAGGGGCCCGGGTTATGTCCTTGGATGACCCTACCTCTAAGATGAGTAAGTCGGCGGAAAATCCCCTGAGTCGCATTTCTCTATTGGATGACGAAGGGAAAATTAAAAAATCCATTATGAAAGCTACCACGGACTCGGACGGCAGGGTGCACTATGATGTGAAAAACAAACCAGGCATCAGCAATCTGATGACCATATACAGCGTTTTCTCCGGGAAAACCATTTCCCAGGTGGAGCGACTATATGAGGGAAGAGGATACGGAGACTTTAAAAAGGATTTGGTGGAAGTCACCGTGGATGCGTTGCGCCCCATTCGTGAAAGGTATGAAGCCATTCGCCATTCCCAGGAGCTATTGGATTATTTGAAGGACGGTGCGGAAAGAGCAGATGAAGTGGCCCAGCGAACCATGGCCCGGGTACGGGAGAATTTTGGGCTGGGCTCTCGATAAACAGAAATGGGAAAAACGGAAAATATGGAAGGCAGCCTGTCGGCTGTCTTTTTTCGTAAAGGGTCCTGTAATAGGTGCATGAAAAGGGGAATCAATAAGGCCACGATCTTTCCGCCGTTGTGCCTTGTTTTAGTAGCGGAAAGGGTGGGTTTTATGGTATATTAGAACCATGAAAATCATAAAAAACATGGCCCCCTTTTGGAAATTGAAGCGGGCATTAAACGAACTGGCACCCTATGAAAAAGAAATCCTTGAAAAACGAAAGCAAGGAGATTTGGAAGGTGAGCGGCAGGCTATTTTAAACTGTTGTCGTCATTGGAGCGACCATATGGTAAAAACTTACCGTATGGATGTTCAAATCACGGGGAAGGAATTTCTGCCTGAAAAGGGTCCTGTAGTATTTGTAGGAAATCACCAGGGCTATGCGGATATTATTGTCTGTCTTTATGTATTGGATCGATTTCAAACCGGATTTGTGGCGAAATCTTCGTTAGCCAGAATCCCTTTTTATGGGAAGTGGATTGAAAATATTCGAAGTGTCTACATAAAAAGGGAGGATAGTCGTGCCTCGTTAAAGGCCATTCAGGAGGGCATTGAACTTTTGGAACAGGGCTTTTCTCTGATTATATTTCCCGAAGGAACCCGAAGCCGCAAAAAAGAAATGGGGGCGTTTCGAAAGGGGCCTCTTCGCTTGGCCACCAAACCGGAGGTTCCCATCATACCCTTTACCATTGACGGAAGCTACCGAGTGTACGAAGAGACCGGTATTCTCACCAGTGGAGTACCCATTCGGTTTACGATTCACCCACCCATAGAGACCAAGGGCTTGTCTCGAAGCCAAATCAAAGAGCTGGACAACCGGGTGGAAGATTTGGTGAGGAGCGGGCTATAGCGATGGTTGAAATGGTTCGGTTCATTTTATACAATAGAAGCAAGGCAAGTGGTTTTCAAAAGACATTTTGAGAGGAGGAAGGCATGAGTAAGGAACCAACATTGGTGATTATGGCGGCAGGGATGGGTAGCCGATACGGGGGCTTAAAACAAATGGACCCCATTACAGAAGAAGGCGAAATCATTTTAGACTTTTCTTTGTATGATGCCGTAATGGCTGGATTCAAGAAAGTCGTTTTTATTATTAAAAAAGAAATCGAAGAGGATTTTATCCAGTTGGTGGAAGGTCGTTCCGACCAACATATTGAAGTGGCATATGCATTCCAGGAGCTGGATGATTTGCCGGAAGGATTCGTTCTTCCCTTTGAGAGGGAAAAGCCATGGGGCACTAGCCATGCCGTATTGGCGGCAAAAGATGTGGTGGATGGCCCATTCTGTGTGATTAATTCCGATGACTATTATGGACCGGGAGCTTTTCAGACGGCCTACGAATATTTGTTGCATGCCAAGGATGATGACCTGTATCGATATGGGATGGTGGGCTACAAGGTACAGAACACATTGTCGGATAAGGGCTCTGTGACAAGAGGGGTGTGTCAAGTGGACAATCAGAACCTTCTAAGCCATATCACGGAAAGAAAAAATATTCGATGGCAAGAGGAAAAGGTGGTGTTCACCCATGAGGAGGAGCCGGAAACCGAAGAAATCCCCTTGGACACTACGGTGTCTATGAACTTCTGGTTGTTTACTCCCAGCTTTATGGAGGAGCTGAACCGGAGTTTCCCACGGTTCCTGGAAGAGAATCTTCCCGAGAATCCATTGAAATGTGAATGGCTGCTTCCCACCACCGTGGATCAACTACTGACGGATGGGAAAGCCACGGTAGAGGTGCTTACCAGCATGGACCAGTGGTATGGGGTAACCTATCAGGAAGATCGGGAAACGGTAATGAGCGCCATGGCCCGATTGAAAGACCAAGGATTGTATCCGGAAAAACTATGGAGATAACGAAGGATAAAAAGCTGCAACCTATATTGGAAGCATATGGAATCCCTTGGATAGAAGCCCGGTTCACACCCTTTGGAAACGGTCACATTAATGAAACCTATTTGGTGAAGTGGCCGGGGAAGGGCGAAGAACAGGCGCTGATTTTTCAGCGGATAAATTCCTACGTATTTAAAGAGCCCTGGAAGGTGATGGAGAATATTCGAGGCGTCACTTCTCATTTGCGGGAAAAAATTCAACAAAGTGGAGGAGACGTTTTTCGGGAGACACTGCAGTTGGTTTCCCGGCCGGATGGCGGGGATTATTACCAAGATGAGGATGGGGAGTACTGGAGAGCCTATTATTATATTCACAACGGAGAGGCTTTTGAAGTGGCCCGGGGGCCGGAAGACTTGTATCAAGCCGGCCTGGTTTTCGGTCGATTTCAACGTCATTTGGACGACTATCCCATGGATACTTTATGGGATACCATTCCGGACTTTCATAACACCAAGGTGAGGCTGAAGGCATTTTATCAAGCGGTGGAGAGAAACCGAAGCGGCCGAAGAAACCAGGTGGAACGGGAAATCCAATGGGTTCAAAGTCACCAAGAAGAAATGGAAACCCTGGTGAACTTACTGGAAGAAGGAAAATTACCGCTGCGGGTCACTCATAACGATACCAAGCTGAACAATGTGCTCATGGACCGAATTACCGGAAAGGGAATGTGTGCCACCGATTTGGACACGGTAATGCCGGGGCTGTCCCTTTACGATTTCGGAGATGCCATTCGGTTTGGCACCAACTCTTCCACAGAGGATGAATCGGATCAAACCAAGGTGGAAATGCGGATAGAATTATATGAAGCCTATTGCCGGGGATATCTGGAGGAAGCTGGCACCATATTGACTCCGCTGGAAAAGGAACTGTTGCCCTTGGGAGCCAAGGTGATTACCCTGGAATGCGGCATGCGATTCCTAATGGATTATATCGATGGAGACATCTATTTCCGAATTCATCGACCGTCCCAGAACTTGGACCGGGCTCGCACCCAATTCAAGATTGCCAAGGATTTGGAAGCTAAGTGGGGGGAATTGCTGGCCATCCACCAAAAATGCTAGTGGGGTATTGGAGAAGAAGGGAGAAGACCATTCATGAAAATCATTGGAGCTAAAGACTATGAGGACATGAGCCGCAAGGCAGCTAACGTGTTGTCTGCCCAAGTGATTCTAAAGGGGAATGCGGTGTTGGGGTTGGCCACGGGAGAAACGGTTTTGGGTATTTACTCCACCTTGGTTCATTGGTATGAAAAGGGAGACATCGATTTTTCCTATGTTCGCACCGTGAACCTGGATGAATATGTGGGGTTGGGCCCGGAGGATTCGGAAGGATACCGGTACTACATGGATCAAAACTTTTTTAATAAAGTGAACATACGCAAGGAAAATACTCATATTCCTTCCGGATTGGCGGAGGACCTGGAAGCAGAATGCGAAAGATATGATGAACTGATTCAATCCCTGGGAGGAATCGATATGCAATTATTGGGGTTGGGGAGAAATGGACATATTGGTTTTAATGAACCCCATTCTGCTTTTGAGAAAAGTACCCATGTGGTGTCATTAAAGGAAAGTACCCGATATTATAATGCCCGGTTTTTTGAGCATCAGAGACAGGTACCGGAAAAGGCCATCACCCTAGGTATCCGGTCTATCATGCAGGCCAAAAGAATTTTACTTTGTGTCAGTGGAGAATACAAAGCAGAGATATTAAAACAGGTGTTGACGGGGCCGGTGACCCCCTCGGTGCCGGGATCTATTTTACAGATGCATCCCAATTTGACGGTGGTGGCGGACCAAGATGCCTTGCAACGATTGGGATAGCAGGTGGATGGAAAGAAGCAGGTTGGAAACATGAGAAACAAAGGAGGGATTCTCACATGCTGTTAAAAAACGGATTGGTATTGTGCGATGATTTTCAGTTTCGACGAAGAGATGTGCGGATAGAAGAGGATCGAATCCAAGAGGTGGGGGAGGATGTAACGCCCACTTCGGGAGAAGATGCCAGAGATCTCCAGGGGCATTGGCTGGTGCCGGGGTTGATAGACATTCACATTCATGGTGCCGGCGGAGAAGACTACTCCAATGCGGATGGGGCCGGGGTGGAAAAAATGGCCCGATATTTGAGTTCCGTGGGAACCACCTCTTTCCTGGCAACCTCTATGGCTTTGCCAGCAGAGGAATTGGAATTCACCTATTCCATGACCCATGGTTTAATGAAGAAATGCGAAAAAGAAACGTCATCTCATGCCCGACTGTTGGGAATCCATATGGAGGGTCCCTATTTTTCCTTTGAAAAAAGAGGGGCTCAGGACGAGAATTATCTGTCTCCTCCTGATTTCCAGGAATTCAAGGACATATGGGAAGCCTCGGGAGGGGCGATTCGTGTCATTAGCATGGCACCGGAGCTACCGGGAGGTTTGGAATTTATAAAGGACATGGCTTCTCTGGGAGAAAAAGGGCCTGTGGTATCCATGGGACACACCGTGGCCAACTATCAGCAGGTGAAGGAGGCCATTTCTGCGGGAGCCCACCATGTAACTCATCTATACAATGGGATGTTGCCCTTTATGCATCGAGCCCCTGGACTTCTGGGTGCCGTCAGCGAGAGAGAAGAAGTGACTTGCGAGCTGATCTCGGATGGTGTCCACGTACATGAAGCTGCCGTTCGGCTCACCTTTAAACTGTTGGGACGAGATCGTGTTGTGTTGGTCAGTGATGGGTTGTCTCCCATGGGTTGCTCTGAAGATCAGGAACCGGAAGGCGGATATCTGTGTGGTCATCGACGCATCTACCTTCGGGACGGAGCCGCCAAGCTGGAGGATGGCACCCTGGCTGGAAGCAATACACCCCTTCTGCGCTGTGTGCAAAAAGCGGTGGAATTTGGGATTCCCATGGAGTGGGCATTTCAGGCGGCCACTCTCAATCCTGCTAATGTGCTAGGGGTTTCTCAGGAGTACGGCTCTATTTTAGAAGGAAAAAAAGCGGACCTAGTGGTACTAGACCCGCAATGGGAACCTCAATTGGTGCTGGTGGATGGGAAAGAACCTCAACCCTTTGAAGGTTGTTTCTGAAAATAATCGCAAATGCATTGGAAGGTTTGATCGCTTAAGTCGTGCTCGATTTTACACGAGTCTTCGTAAGCGGTCTTTTTATCGACACCCATTTCCATTAGAATTTCTGCGATGGTATGGTGTCGCTGGTACATGGCTTTTGCTACAGAAAGACCTTTTTTCGTCAAGGTGATGTAGCCTTTTTCATCCATTTCGATGTAGCCGTTTTCTCGAAAATCCTTCATCATAACACTGACCGTGGGCTTGGAATAGCCCATTTTTTTGGCGACGTCAATGGATCGGACATGCTCCAAATTTAGAGACAGCCCATAAATAGTTTCCAAGTACATTTCGGCGGCTTCCTGGATAATCATGATGAAATCCTTTCCAATGGAGAGTTTCTTAATGATATAGTATCACTGTAGAAACCACTTATCAACAGAAGAGGAAAGAGGGTTACTGGTCATGGCTCAGAGAACTATCTCCCGTAATGGGGATGGGTTCACCCAGATAGGTGGGGTCTGGCCAGGTAAGGGTCTGAAGAAAATCTTTGTTTCGTGCATAGAACTCTCGCTGATCTCTACCGGCTTGGCCCTGATATTCTGTACGTGTTGCAGAGACTCCCTCCAGAGAGAGACCCAGTTGTTGACCGATGTACAGGGCGCGGTACAGATGGTATTCCTGAGTTACTACCAAAGCCCGTTCCACTTGAAATATTTTTTTCGCACGCACCATAGATTCGTAAGTGGAAAACCCGGCGTGATCCAGAAAGATGTCATCCTTGGGAATGCCCTGAGCCAAGCAGTAGGCTAGCATGGCATTGACCTCATCGTAATACTTTTTTCCATGGTCTCCCGAGAGAAGCAGCTTAGGTGCCAATTGCTTTTCATAAAGAGAAATCGCCACGTCCAAACGATCCTTCAGCATGGGACTGGGGTTTCCGTCCGGGCTGAGGCCGGCTCCTAAAACCAATATGCACTGATAGCTATTCGTGGAGACAGAAAGACTTTCTGCAGAAATCACACTGGCTTTGCCTTGCTGCACCACCCAACCGTTGATGAGGAAAGGCAAAGAAAAAAGCAAGAGAAGCAGGAGAAGGCTTATAAGTAGCCATTTCCTTCTGGGCATTCTCTTTTTTTGTGGATGTTTTTCAGCTTTCGAAAAGGCTTCCTGTTGGTATTTGTAGCCCATCCTTTCTCCTTTCGTTGGGATTTTATGAAATGTCTATCCTATGGTACAACAAGCAGCAGGAAAAGACAATGAGGGAGCAGAAGGAAAAAACAAGGACAGGACGGAACGAAAAGAAAGGTCCGGGGTTGAAGGGGGTTTCCTCTTGGGATAGAATAGGATATATAGAAGACAGATAGAAAGGGATAAAAAAACAATTGTGTAAACCCATCAGCAAGCGGGTAAAAATGTAGATATAGGCAAAGGAGGAACTTGGCATGGATCGAATTATCGGTGTAAATTCCAACTGTTATCACGGCTATTCCATAGAGGAAGCCTTGGAGGGTATTGCCAAATCCGGCTTCCGTTATGTGGAGCTGACGGCCACCAAGGGATGGACGGAGCATGTTTTTCCGGATCAACCCTTTCAACGTTTGGTGAAAGTCCAAAACAAGATGAAGGAGTTGGACTTACATCCCTTCGCCATGAGCGGCCATACCAATTTAATGGATCCGGCCAGGATTCCGGACTTTGTAATGAACATGAAGCTGGCGGCTTTTTACGGTTGTGAGTATATCGTTTCATCCATCGGAGAAGCCCATCTTGAGGATAACGTGCATACCTCCAATGAGGAAGTGGCCCGTTCCATTGGGGGATTCATCCCCTACTTAGAAGAGAATAATATGAAGCTGGTATTGGAGCTTCATGGAGATCACGCCACCGGAAAGGTGCTTCGTGAGATTGTGGACTTGGTGGATTCCCCCCGAGTCTTAATCAATTACGACACCGCCAACGTGATTTTTTTTGCGGATGTAAATATGGAAGAGGACCTGGATATCGCCATGGAGAAAATCGGGTACATGCACTTAAAGGAGAAGGCAGGCGATCCCAAGGAGTGGAATTTTCCGGCATTGGGAAAAGGCTATGTGGACTTCCCCATGATTTTTAAGAAGCTGAAAAAAGCGGAAAACAACTGTCCCTTTTCCATTGAAATCGAATTTACCAAGGAAGGTCCTAAGGATTTAATGGAAATCAACCAAGCGGTGAAGGATTCTTATGACTATTTGAAGTCCCAAGGGTTCGCCCTATAGAGGAAGGAGAGAAGGATGGAAAAAATGCGAGTAGGTATTATCGGCATCGGATTTATCGGTGCAGCGCATATCGAGGCTCTCCGGAGACTGGGATATGTAGATGTAGTGGCATTGGCAGATGCCCAAGGAGCGGAAGAAAAAGCGGCACAGCTGTATGTGCCCAAAGGATATAGCGACTATAAAGAAATGTTGGATCGAGAAAATTTGGATGCGGTTCATATTTGTACCCCCAACTTTTTACATTACGAGATGGCTATGGCGGCCATGGAGCGGGGCATTCACGTAATGGTGGAGAAGCCCTTTACCGTAACCCTGGAAGAAGCGGAAAAGCTGGCAGCCTATGCTGAACAACATCATATCTTATCCGGTGTGAATCACACGCTGCGCATGTTTCCTCAGGTAGCTCAAATGAAAGCATTGGTGGATAAGGGAGATGTGGGAGATATTTATGCGGTTCATGGATGTTATTTACAGGACTGGCTCTTCCTGGATACAGACTGGAGCTGGCGTTTGGAACCGGCCATGAGTGGGAAAACCCGTGCCTTCTCGGACATCGGCTCTCATTGGATTGATATGGTGGAAAACATTATCGGTCAAAAGGCGGTAGAGCTGTTGGCAGAGTTTGAAATCGTTCATAAAACTAGAAAGAAACCCTTGAAGGAAGTGGAAACCTTTTCCGGCATGGCCCTTCGCCCGGAGGATTATGAAGAAAAGAAAATAGAGACGGAAGATTGGTGTACCATCCTGTTCCGATTTGAGAAGGGGGCCATCGGTTGCGTAAACGTAAGTCAGGTGACGGCGGGACGAAAGAATCAGCAGATTATTGAAATAAGTGGAAGCAAATGTTCCATGAAGTGGGACAGTGAAGACTCCAATGAGCTTTGGATTGGAAGAAGAGAAGCTTACAACCAAAAAGTAGTCAAGGATCCTTCTTTGGTAGAGCCCAAGGCCAAGGAAGTGATTGGATATCCCGGCGGTCATGTGGAAGGGTTCCCGGACACTTTTAAAATGCAATTTCATAAGTTTTATCAGGCCATACAGAAAAAGGACGGCGGCCCGGTGGATTATGCCACCTTCCGGGATGGGGTACGGGAAATGTATTTAAATGATAAAGTGTACGAATCCGCTCAAAAGCGAAGTTGGGTGAAAGTATAGGGAGGAATGGGAAGATGATGAAATTAGGACTACTGACTGCCATTTTGCCGGACATGACCTTTGAGGAAGTGGTGGACTATGCATCGGAAGTAGGATATGGGGCTTTGGAAGTTTGTTGTTGGCCCAAGGGAAAAGCGGTGCGAAGATATGCGGGGGTTACCCATATCGATGTGGACACCCTCACCCGGGAGAAGGCGGCGTATTATGTAGATTACGCAAAAAAGAAAAATATAGAAATCGCGGCACTGGCCTATTTCCCCAATCCTTTATCGGACGATGCAGAAACCGCCAAGGTGGCCAGAAACCACATCAAAAAAGTTATCAAAGCGGCGGCGCTGATGCAGGTGCCGGTGGTGACCACCTTCATTGGAAAGAATAAAACCTTGACGGTAGAAGAGAACTTGAAACAAATGAAAAAAGTGTGGCCGGCCATTCTGAAAGTGGCGGAAGATTCCGGAGTTCGGGTGGCCATTGAAAATTGCCCCATGTCCTTTACCAAGGATGAGTGGCCCGGGGGAAACAACCTGGCTTCCACACCTTATGTGTGGAGACAAATGTTTGACATGAGCCCCAATATGGGTTTGTGTTATGACCCCAGCCATCTGGTACTTCAGGGAATGTCGGTGAACAAGCCTTTGATGGATTTTCCGGAAAGAATTTTCCACGTTCATTTTAAGGATATGCAAATCGATCCGGAAAAGGTGGAGGAATACGGTAGATTCTCCTATCCCAGCTTGTGGCACACGCCGAAAATACCTGGGTTGGGAGATGTGAATTTTCCAAAGTTCATCGCCAAGCTACATGATATCGGCTATCAAGGAGCCGGTTGCCTGGAGATGGAGGACCGATCCTTCGAAGGCTCCATGCGGGACACGAAAAAAGGAATCCAGCAGAGCTATCGATATTTAAAAACTCTGATGGACTAGGGATTGATTCGGGTCGGAAAGAAGAAACACGCAAATAGCATAATAGTAATAGAAAGAGGAGAAGGCATGGTTCGAATCGGATTGGTTGGTTTGGGCGGTATGGGTACCGTTCATTACAGCAATTATCAACATATAACGGAAGCAAGGGTGGTGGCGGCTACCGGCACCACCGATAAAGACCGGGAAAATGCCAAGAGCTGGGGAATCCCCATTTATGAAACGGTTTCCCAGATGTTGGAGCAGGAAGAAGTGGATGTTGTAGATGTGTGTACTCCCACCTTCCTTCATAAGGAACATGTAATGGCGGCATTGAACCAAGGCAAGCCGGTAATATGCGAAAAGCCGTTGGCTTTGAATGCGGGAGACGCCCGGGAAATGCTGGATCGGGCCAAGGAGAAAGGCGTTCATATTTATGTAGGTCAAGTGCTTCGTTTTTTCCAGGAGTATCAGGCTCTGGCCCATGTGATTCAAAGCGGAGAATACGGCAAGGTGTTGGATGCCCACTTCGTGCGGCTTTCTGCACGGCCTCGTTGGAATCAGGGGGGGTGGCTTTTTGATAAGGAAAAAAGCGGACAGCTACCCTTTGATCTTCATATTCATGATTTGGATTTCATAGTGAGTGTGTTTGGTAAACCCAAGGATTTTTCCTTTACAGCTTGTGGAAATTCCGATAAAGATTTTAAGGAGCATTATCGTTTTGACTACGATTTCCAGGATTTTCATGTCTGCGCAGAAGCGGCTTGGTACAATGCGGAGTATCCCTGGACGGCGGAATACCGGGTATATTTTGAGCGGGCCGTCATGGAAAACCGAAAAGGGGAAGTGGTGGCATACGAGTTTGACAAGGAACCTCGGGTTTTCGATACGGAAGAGAAAATCAAAATTCCTACCGGCATTAATGTGCCCCCTACCGGGGTGTACTTGGAAGAGCTGAGCCACTTTGTGGAATGCATTCGAGACAACAAGCCTTCGGAAAAAATCACAGAAGAGCAGCTAATCACAGTGATGGAGATTTTAACCGACATCATATTAAAGTAGAGAGGAAAGGTTATGATTCGAGTTGGCGTGGATATTGGCGGCACGAAAATAAAGGTGGGACTGGTGAAGGAAGAAGATGGGGCGCTTCTGACCAAGGGAAAAATTCCTTTTGTTCATGAAGGGTATGAAGTGGTTTTTCAACAAATAGCCGCAGAAATTAATCGACTTCTGGAAGAGGCCCACCAATCCATAGAGCAGGTGGGTTCCATTGGCCTGGCGGTGCCGGGCAGCATCGACACAAGACAGGGAAGAGTGCTCCACGCCCATAATCTGGGCTTTCATGACGTACCGGTGGTGGCTGCCATGAAACAATACTTTCCGGAGATTCCCGTCTATGTGGGAAACGATGCCAATGCGGCCGCTTTGGGAGAATTATGTTGTGGTGTATTTCAAGGGTATCGTACCGCGGTGCTGTTAACCATTGGTACCGGTGTAGGAGGCGGCATCATATGTGAGGGAAAAATGTTTAACGGAGGCCGGGACCATGGTGTAGAACTGGGCCATATGATGTTGAAATATGGTGGGATTCAATGTAGCTGCGGGAATTATGGGTGCGTGGAGTCCTATTGCACTGCCACCTGGTTAATTGAGGAAGGCCGAAAATTGATAAAGGAAGGAAAGGATAGTCTGGTGGTAAAAAGAGCGGAAGGAAATCCAGACAAGGTGGACGGGAAGCTGGTGGTGGATGCGGCTCGAGATAAAGATCCGTTGGCCATGGAAATTATGGAAACCTTTGTGGATAACCTAAGTGCCGCCATCACGTCCATCAATGCGTTAATGGATCCGGAAATTATTGCCATCGGCGGAGGAATTAGTGGTGCAGGGGACATTTTGTTCCAGCCCTTGCGTGAAAAGGTAAAGGAGAAATCCTTTTTCAAAGTAGAGTACAACATCGTACCGGCCCATCTGGGAAATGATGCAGGCATTATCGGTGCGGCCAATCTATATCATAATGGTGTGTAAAATCGAAGAAAGGGGGACAGAAACATTGCACCAAGCCATAACAGTTGGTATAATTAAAGTGTTGTTAAACCGTCCCGAACTGGGCAAGTAAAGAGGAGGAAAAGAAATGAAGAAGAAAGTATTCGTATTTTTGCTGGTAGCCATGTTAGCCATGACCGCTTTTGTTGGTTGCGGTGGTGGTGAAGCGGAAGATCCCGGTGAAGCCGCTTACAAAGTAGGAATTTTGGCCCCGGCGGTTACTCACGGTTGGGTAGCTGCGGTAGCCTATAACGCAGAACTTCAGTGCCAGGAAATGGGCCTGGATTATCAAGTGCAAACATCTACCAATGCGGAAGAAATGACAGCACAGTTGGAAGACTTGATGACTTGGGGCGCAGAAGCAATCGTGGCATTCCCGCAATGGCAAGGAATGGAAGTTCCCATTCAAGAAGCCATTGATGCAGGTGTTGTTGTTGTAAACTTTGATATTATGATCGATGCAGAAGGCATTTACCTGGTAACGGGTGATAACTATGATATGGGTGTACAGGGTGCTCATTACATCCTGGAGAAGATTGGTCCCGAAGGTGTGGTTGTCACACTTCCCGTTCCCGCATCCGGTTCCGTATCTGAGTTGAGAATGGCCGGCTTTGCAGATACCATGGCGGAGTTAGATCAGAACTGGACCATTCTAGAGTACGCAACGGCGTTTACTCGGGAAGATGGTTTGGCAGACTTTGCGGATATTCTAGTAGCCAATCCTCAAATCGACGCGGTTTACTCCCTGGATGACGAAACATCGATCGGTGTTATTCAAGCCATTACCGAAGCCGGCAGAACCGACATCAAGGTCATCACCGGTGGTGGTGGAAACCAGGAATACTTCAACATGATGCCGGAATATCCGGATATGTGGGTCCAGTCCGCATTGTATTCTCCTGCCATGGTGAAAGAAGCCGTGAAGATGGCAGTGGATGTACTAGATGGAAACGAAGTGGAATCCCCAATGGTGATTCCTACCAGCATTGTTGACAAAGACAATTACGAAGAGTATTTGGATGCCAATTCCCCGTACTAGGCATTAGGGGATAGTGGACCTAGGCAGGAAAAAGGTATCAGGCTAGATTCGTAGATACCAAAGACATAAAGTCCATAAGTTCGATAAGCAGTAAATAGCTGGGGGCTATGGCTATGCCATAGCCCCCTTTGAGAAAGCAAAGTGAGAAAGGTAGAACTCCATGAAGTTGGAAATGCTCAACATCGTAAAATCTTTCGGTGCCAATGATGTCCTAAAGGATGTGAATTTCTCCTTAGAGGGGGGCGAGGTTTGTGCGCTCTTAGGAGAAAATGGTGCGGGTAAATCTACCTTGATGAACATATTGGGGGGCGTAGTATTGGCAGATTCCGGCCGCATTATCATTGATGGCCAGGAGCGACACTTTAATAAACCCCTAGACTCTTTGGATGCAGGCATCGGATTTATTCATCAGGATTTGAATTTGATTGATGATCTGGCAGTATATGAAAATATGTTCATTAACCATGAGTTGAAAAAAAGAAACGGACTCTTGGATATTTCCACCATGTGTGATCGATGTGAAGAAATATTCGAGAGAATGGATGTAAAAATAGATCCCAAAACCATGGTGAGAGAGTTGGATGCCTCCTACAAACAAATTGTGGAAATTGCCAGAGCTCTCATGATGGAGGCACAAATAATTATTATGGACGAGCCCACCACCTCCCTGACAGAACCGGAAATCGAAAGAGTTTTCGCAATGATGGAAAACCTGAAGGAGCAAGGGGTGGGTATGGTGTTTATTTCCCATAAGCTGAAAGAAGTAGTTCATATTTGTGACCGCTATACCGTGTTACGAGACGGAGATATGGTAGCGGAAGGCATGGTAAAGGATGTGACCGTAAATGATTTGGCCAAATTTATGGTGGGCCATGAGGTGAGAACGGAAAGCCTTCAGCGGGAACGTTCCTTGGGGGAGGAAGTGCTCCGGGGAGAAAATATGTCCTTTCAACGATGCTTTAAGGATGTGAGCTTTTCCCTTCGGGCTGGAGAAGTTCTAGGATTTACCGGTCTTTTGGGAGACGGACGAAGTGAGTTGTTTCGAACCGTGTTTGGATGCAACACGGAATACCGGGGCGGAATCTACCTGGATGGTAAAAAGATGCGAATAAAAAGTCCGAAGCATGCATTGGAGTTGGGCATTGGATATTTACCCCGGAACCGAAAGGAAAATGGCATCATCAAAGACATGAATATTCTGGAAAACGGTACCGTGGTTATTTGGCCTAGGTTGGTACGACGCTTTCTCATCAATCGCAACTTGCAGAGAGAAAAATTTCAAGCCAATGTGGATGGGTTACGTATCAAGTTGGAAAATGACACCGATAGAATCGGAAGCCTCTCGGGAGGCAACCAACAAAAGGTGGTGTTGGCCAAATGGCTTTCTGCTGATCCCAAGGTACTGATATTGGATAATCCCACTCAAGGGGTGGATGTGGGTGCCAAGGAAGATATCTATGACATCATATTGGACTTAGCCGATGCGGGCATGGCAGTGGTAGTTTTGTCCAGTGAAGCCCAGGAAATCATTCGGGTTTGCGACAGAGCTTTGGTAATGTACCATGGAGAGATTCGAGGGGAAGTTTCCGGAGACGTGATGACAGAAGAAAATATCATGCGGCTTGCCACCGGCGGCCAAGTCAAACAGATAGGAGAAGCGGAACATGGAAGTAATTAAAGAGAAGGGAATGCAATTTGGAGGCTGGTTCAAGTACAACTGGATTAACAACCTGTTATTCAGCACCGCCATCATATTGCTTGTCATGTTGATTCTTCAAACCCAAGCACTGGGTTTTCATTACGATTCCTTTGGAGACTGGTTTGCGGCATGGAGCCGGAACTTAACCAATGTGCTGCGAAACAACGCGGGAATTGGGATTATCGCCCTAGGTATGACCTTTGTTATTATTTCCGGCGGAATTGATTTGGCGGTAGGTTCCACCCTAGTAGCCGTGGGAGCGGCCATTATGGTGCTGATGGATACCGGCCCCGGTGGATTGCTGGGGCAGATGGGAATTACCGGATTTCCCGCATATGCGCTGGCGGTGATATTAGGTATGGGAACGGGACTGGTGTTGGGAGAATTAACGGGATTCCTCATAACGAAAGGAAAAATTCCTCCCTTCATTGCCACGTTGGGAACCATGCAGCTTTTCCGGTCCGTGACCCAACATTTTATGCAGGGCTACAATCCGGCTGTGCCCAAAGGCTTTTTGCCTTTAGCCAGCTTTAAATTTGGAAACCTGATGTTAATGCCCATTATATACTGGCTAATTATTGCAGTGGTGATGTATATTGTGGCTACACGTACTGTTTTCGGACGGCAAGTTTATGCTATCGGAAGCAATGAAAGGACCGCAAGATTGTCCGGAATTAACGTAATCCGGGTGAAAAGAAGGGTGTATGCCCTGATGGGTTTTTTAGTGTCCATTGCAGCCATTATCCAGGTGGCTCGAATCGGTTCTATGGATTATGCCAATGCGGGAGCTGGCTATGAATTGGATGCCATTGCGGCGGTCATCGTTGGGGGTACTAGTTTTGCCGGCGGAAAAGGTTCAATGATTGGAACGGTTCTGGGGGTCATGATCATTGCTGTTATGAATAATTTGTTGAATCTTTGGGGAGTTCCCCCATTCTTGAGAGAGGCCTTTAAGGGGGCCATTGTTATTGCAGCTGTCCTGATGCAGCGCAAAGAAAAAGAATTGTAGACGGTTAAAAATATATATAGGACAAAGTAATTCCTCCTTTTCCTCGGAATTGTCGTTGACTTTGGCTATTCGTAATAATTTGGGGGATGGGAAAAAATAGTTTTTTTTTGCATGGTATTTTCCTCGTAATGTTTTGGGGGATTTTTTTCTGCAATTAGGTATTACTTCGTAATACTTTGGGGGACGGGGCTATGATTAGGATATTTTATGAGAAATTACAAAATACAATATCACTTTTCACTTTCAGCAAAAGTAATCCATCGTTCTTTTATAATTAAATAAGCAGATAAGAAGATAGCACAATATGATGGTTGAATTAGAATTTAGGCAGAAAACCATTCTAAGCTAGCATAGCTGTGTAGATTGGTAATTAAAAGTTATAGTAGGTTATGTCAAAAAATCGGACACTATAGTGGGGACACTATAATGGGGACGCTATAAATGGGGACACTATAAACGGGGACACTATAAACGGGGACACTATAAACGGGGACACTATAAACGGGGACACTATAAACGGGGACACTATAAACGGGGACATCGCAAAAGCACTACAAATGGTTATCCGGCAAAATATGGGAAATGAGTAGAATATGTTATGATTGTAATCAACTCTTACGCTGCCATTTTATAAGTAATTTTGCAAAAAGGCTGTGTGTCACTCACTATTCTCATAAATGTATTGAATTATTTTCCCCTGGTTGTATAATTAAATAAGAAGAGAGTCTGGTGTGATAGTTGGCTCAGGAAATAGTTAAAAAACCACTCTAAGCCGGGAAGCTATTACAGAGTGGTTTTTGCTTTCTCAAAAGTAATCAACAGAGTGCGGTCAAAGATCAAAACCATGAACATTTTATGTGATATAATACAACCACAGAAAGAGGTGGTATACATGGCACAAATAAGTTTGCGTGTTGAAGATGAAGTAAAACAGAATGCAGAAAAAGTCCTTGATACTATAGGGTTAAGCATGTCTGCAGCAATCAATATCTTCCTTAAAACGGTGGCACGAGAAAACCGGATTCCATTTGAATTATCTGCTGATCCGTTCTATTTGGAAAATAATATTCATTACCTCGAAAACATAATGCAAGATGTAAAAAAGGGAAAAGCGCACTTTGAAGAACATAATTTGATTGAGATGAAATAATTCGAATGTTAAATAGTATCGGGATAGTTTGGTAATAAGAGCTGTCGCCATTGAGGAAGAAATATGTTGATAATGATTAAATTTGTGATTCAATAGGGAAATTGATACTCAGAGTGTGAAATGTTGTTTGCATTTATTCTTGTAACTGACTTCCTTTTCTTTTGAGTAGTGCTAGCATATTTCTATGGACACGAAGAGTTTAACAAACTATACTTTAATAAAGAATGGTGTGTGATAAATAGTATCGATTCATGTTGTCCTTTACACGGACGGTTTAAATAACAGATTTTGGTTTTTCATAGATCAGGACAATCAGTTTCTTATCTGAGTCTCAAATATGGCATGTCTAAGGGAGTAAATATTAAATATTATGTATAGTGACAGAAAATCATTTTACAAAAAAATAGAGACAGAGCGCAATTCAAAAGTAATTGCTTACGTTACTGGAGATAGAGGGAACATGGGCACACAAATTGCTAGTGATGTGCCAGATGTTTTGCTTGAACATTTAGATGCACTTGGAGATGCGAAAAAGATCTCTCTTATCCTGTATACAAGAGGAGGGGACACACTTGCTGCATGGAATATTATCAACCTTATCAGGGAGTTCTGTGATGAGTTGGAGATTATTGTGCCTAACAAATGTAGAAGTGCCGGAACGTTGATGGCTTTAGGTGCAAATACAATAATAATGACGAAACAAGCAACTTTAGGACCTATTGACCCAAGCATCACTAGAGAAATGAGTCCTGTGATTCCGAACTCAAATCCACCACAAAAACTTGCTTTAAGCGTAGAATCAGTAAAGGGTTATTTCCATTTATTAAAGCGTGAGCTTGGGGTTCGTGGTAATAAGTCGCTTTCTGATTCGTACATCAAATTATCTGATTATATTCATCCTGTTGTACTTGGCGATGTTTACCGTACTCAAAAGCAAATACAAATGCTCGCCACTCGGCTACTCGAAATGAGTTATCACTCTAGACGTAATATTAATAGAATAGTATCATTTCTATGCAGTGACTCTGGCAGCCATGACTACACGATTAACAGAACCGAGGCAAGAAAATTGGGGTTACACATTGAAAGCCCTACCCAAGAAGTGTACGATGAATTAAAAGCTTGGTATACTGACATATGTGCTGAGCTTTTGCTGAAAGAACCATACAGTCCCATTAAGGAACTTGGAAATAAAGAATCGAATCCCTATTCTTTCAAGAGATGTCTTATTGAAAGTTTGGCTTACGAACAGGACGCATTTATTTCAGAAGGAAGATTAACCAAGTCATCCAATCAAGTCAATAATGCACAAGCTACAATCATAAATGATGATCGTTCTTTTGAAGGATGGAGGCATATAAATGTTAGTAAAGAGATATGAACTTTGCTATAACTTTGCGGCAGATTCAGCTTTAAATACTATTGATTCAAGTGCTATACCTAATACCTTGTTTGAAGCTATGAAAGATTACAATATAATTTTAGAATCACCCGTTGTTTATACAACTACCATAATAGATCCAAACAACAAATTAGAAAACAATGTTGAAGATTAAGGTGGACGTAAAATAAGTGGCCATGTAAGAGTTAGTTGCTCTTGCATGGCCATTTTTCATAGGTTCATTCAAAGCGTGCTGATGTTCATTTTTACTACTATTTATATAATATTTACCGTAAGATGATTGAGGAGATTTTTATTATTGAGGTAAGCTAGCTGATGAAAAAACACAGCTAAAAAAACTCTGTTTGGATTGTTTGCCCTTGCCTGTATAATCAGATTAGAAAAGAGCTTTGCAATGATTGCTGGCTCAGAATGTAGTTAAAAAACCACTCTTAGCGGGTCAAGCTATCACAGAGTGGTTTTTGTTTTTCCTTATAAGCAATTAACAGATTGCGTTGAAAGGATGGTTAATCATTAGGATACTCACTCAAATCATAGCCATGAACATAAAAGCGAAAGTATGGGAGACGAAAAACACCGTCACTCAAAAAACCGGACACGGTAAACCAGGACACGGTACAACCGTCACTCAAAAACCCGGACACGGTAAAACAGGACACGGTAAAACCGTCACTCAAAAAACCGGACATCGCAAAACCGGACATCGTAAAACCGGACATCGCAAAACCGGACATCGTAAAAACCCCTATAAATCAAATAACCCAGCAACAGGTAGGTTCTGAAATGCTACCGTCACTCACAAAACCGGACACTATAACCCCGGACATAGTAGGGGTGCAAATATGAGGACATCGTAAATAGGGACATAGCAAACCTTATTCATCTTAATTGACTGAAACCGAGTGCGGTGGTACTATTATGGTAAATAATGGTACTAAGGAGGAGTAATATGAATACAGTAGGGGTCGTAAGGAAGATAGACAAACTTGGCAGAATAGTAATTCCCGTAGAATTTAGAAAGTCTCTAGGCATGCAACTAGAAGATAGCGTTGAAATGATGCTTGATGGAAAATACATAAAAATGTCCAAACAGGAAGAAGATTGTATCTTTTGCGGAAGCAAGACAGACACGCTAGTGTACAAAGATAAGCTGGTTTGCAGTGAATGTAAAAAGGCCCTTATGCGTGGTGAATAGATTTGGCTAAATCATAAGAATTTTGTATTATATGAGGTTATCGAGGCTTGAGAAATAGTGAAGATTCCTTAATTAAGATAAATTAAATGGCAATTCACATTGTTTCTTATTGAATTATCATTAAAATTGATGTTATAATAAGTCATGCCAAGTATATTAAGGAGATGCCATGTCAGTATTCAATGAAGATACCCGGGTAAAAATGCCTGCTACTATCCAATTTATGAGATTGGGGTATGAATACCAGTCCCTCAAGGATATTGATATTCATGTGGGAACCAGGATTGCGCTTAACCGGTTTAAGCTTGCGATTGAGCGCCTTAACAAAAGGAAATATTCGGATGAAGAAACTTTGAGTATTGTAGAAGAAATCCATAGTGTTCTTAAGTTTAAAGATATGGGGCAGGCTTTCTATAAATGGATTGTTAACCCACAAGACAAACCGAAATTGGTTGATTTCAACAATCCGGGGTTAAATGACTTTGCCGTGGTAAACGAACTATATTTCGGAGAAGAAGAAAAAGGTTCCTTCAGACCGGATATAAATATCCTGATAAACGGCATTCCATTGGGGTTTCTGGAAGTAAAAAAGCCCAATAACGAAGGAGGCATTCAAGCTGAATTCAACAGGATGCTCAACAACAGACTAGAAACACCCGAATACCGCAAGTATTTCAATATGCTACAATTTGTGACTTTTTCAAATAACATGGAATATGAGTCTGACGATGATGCCGTAATGGCAGAAGACGTAAAAGCAGGTTCATTCTATACCACTCCTAACGGATCTAAAACAACCTTCTCATTCTTCAGAGAAGAGATTCCAAAGACTGACGGATTCAATGATGTCTCAATCGATACAATAAAACATGTTCTAAAAGATAATCATTACAGCCCACTTGAAGCAGAAACTCCTGAGTTTCAAACGAACCTTGAATATACTACGCCTTGTAATAGATTCATCACATCCTTCTTTGAGAAAAACAGGCTGTTATATCTTCTCCAATATGGAATTATGTATGTTAAAGGCAGAACTACCGAGAAGCATATCATGAGATATCCTCAGTATTTCGCCAGTAAAGCTATTGTACAAAGACTAGAAGGCAAAGAAAAGTCAGGGATCATATTTCATACCCAAGGATCCGGTAAAACAGAATTAGCCGCGTTTTCCGTCAGGGTTTTAAGGGATTACTATGCCGAAAAAAATATAACCGCCCGGTTCTACTATGTAGTCGATAGGTTAGATCTTCTTACCCAGGTAAGTGGAGAGATGAAAAAATTCGGATTAAGCGTTACGAATGTTAGTAATCGAAAAGAGTTTGAGACAGAACTGAATAGACCTTTATCAACAAACGCTGCCATGGATAGCGATGGTGAGATTACAGTAGTAAATATTCACAAGTTTGATGATAAAATGCCGGTTGCTAAAAACGAATATGAGGCAAATATTCAAAGAGTGTTCTTTGTGGATGAGGCTCACCGTTCTTACAGTATGACTGGCGAATTCTTTAAGAACCTGATGCTTGTAGACCAAGATGCCGTATATATTGCCATGACAGGCACACCTCTCTTATCAAAGAAAGAACGTTCAAATCTAAAGTTCGGAGACTATATTCACAAATATTTTTACGACAAGTCCATTGCTGATGGGTACACACTCCGCATAAAGAAGGAAGCTATTGATACAACAGCTCGAGCTGAGATTAAGAAAAATCTTGAAATCGAAAACCCAAGTATAGACAAGGCTGTGGTGTTTGAATCGGATGAATATATTAGTTCGTTAGGAGCATTTATAGAAAAGGACTTCACATATTTCAGGCTAACAAATTCGGATAACACAATAGGCGGCATGATAGTGTGTAGTTCGAACCCACAGGCAAAAAAGATTAAAAAGTGGTTCAACGAGAACTCCCAACTGTCAACGGGACTGGTTATTACTGATGAAAATATCCCGACTAAAATGAACAAGGAAAACCAGATTGCTTTTAAGGAAACGCTTCGGCCAGACATGTTGATAGTACACCAAATGTTAACAACCGGCTATGATGTCAACCGACTAAAAAAGATGTATCTTTTGAGAAACGCAAAAGAACACACACTACTGCAGACAATAAGCAGAGTTAACCGGCCCTATAAGAGTCCAAATGGCAAGACATACCAATATGGTTATATCGTGGACTTTGTTGATATTGAGGCAGAGTATGATCGAACGATTGAGTTATATTTGAAAGAATTGGAAGAAGACTTTGGTCCGGACGGGGACGAAGCCACCCTAAGTGGTTTGATTGTAGGTCCAGAAGACATTAATAAGAAATACTTAAACTATAAAAAAATTCTAGACGGAATAGTCGATTCCTCCAATTTAGAAAAATTTAGCACAAGTTTAACGTACTTCAATAAAGAAACTCTGTTAACGATAAAGAAAACTTTGAATGGGATAAGAACCTGTTATACGGAATTCCTGTTATCAAGGGCGATGAAGTTTGCGGAACAAATTGATATAGCGCATATTAAAAAACTTTTGTCGGAGGTGCAGCATCGGATAGGCTTTATTAACCTTAAATCCCAACCGGCAAATCTATTGTCTATTATATCCAATAAGGAAGTTGTTGAAATCATATATGAATTTTTCAAGGTAAAGGTAACCATACTTGATTTAAGCAAGCTATCCGAAACTATGAAGAAACTGGTTGATTCAGAAGAATATCAGAAGATGATTGATATTGTTGAAAAAATACAGACGGAGATAAAGAATAACAAAAACCGAAACCAGGAAGCCATTGTCAAGCTGGATGAACTACTAAAAAAGATATTCGCAATGCTTGAGATTAGTGATTTAGATGATCTGGCTTCTGTTAACACAGAACTTGCGAAAGTACTGGAAGAAATCCGTAGCATCAATGAAGAAAACGACCGATTAGCAGCGCGATTTGAGGGAAACTACGCGTTTGTTAAGACCTATACTGATGCGATAGAAATAAGACCGGATCTGGATAAAGACGACATCATAAAGGTGATGGATATCATCTATCTGGCTGTTAGAGATATTCAGGACTCTAATATTCTGATACTTCAAGGACGAGACAATTTTACTGCAAGTGTAAAGAAAAGTACGACTGCCGAACTTCTAAAACGTGGCCTCTATACAAAACTTGGACTAAGAGAGTGGTACACTTCACTATTAAATGAGACTTACGCTAACATGAAGCTATTTTAAAGGAGAACATTATGACAGCAATTCAACAAATGGAAGACAGAATAAAAGAAATTATCGATAGTCTAAAAGGCCTGTGTGCAACTAACGGATTATCAAACCAGGCAGAAGAAGAGCGTATCATAACATCGGTCTTCCTATACAAATTTCTAAATGATAAGTTCATGTACAATTTAGCACGGTTTGCTGAAGAAATTGGCCTTTCTGTAGAAGACGTCTTAAAGAATAAACACGATGAGTTAGACGCTTTCTATGATGCCAATGCTACTGAAGTAGCGTTTGAGTACAAAGACACAATACAGTATCTTATCAACAGTGTTGAACAAAAGGATTTTTATAAGCAGTTTGACGAAGCGCTAGTTCGTATATCAAGTAGTGTTAGAAATGAAATGTTTTCAGTCGAAACAGCGGAAGGGACTAATAAACCCCTGTTTGAACCGATATCTACTCCTGTTGAACCGTCAGCCAAGAATAACTTTGCCAAGGCGATATTTGGGATAATTGCTCAAGAAAAATTTGATTTCTCCCGTGCATTCCAAGGAAACTTTGATTTTTATTCGGCAATATTTGAATACCTGATTAAAGATTACAATGTGGCAAGCGGAACTTATGCTGAGTATTTTACTCCTCAGGCAGTAAGTTCAATCATAGCAAAGATACTCGTTGGGATGAGCAATAAAATAGAAGCTGCAGAGATATATGACCCATCGGCCGGTTCTGGATCGCTTATATTACATCTGGCCCATGAATTGGGTAGAGAAGGAGGTATGAACAGAGCGATTGTTTATACACAGGATATATCCAATAAATCCACCCGGTTCCTTCGTCTTAATATGATGCTGAACGAAATGATGGAATCGCTCGGGAATATTGTTCAGGGGGACACCTTGTTACGACCGGCACATTATAACAAGGAACATGAACCAGCTTCCGGGCTAAAAAAGTACTCCTACATAACTTCGAATCCACCGTTTAAATTGGACTTTTCATCTACAAGAAATGCAATCGAACAGAACTGGCAAGACACTGACAGGTTTTTCGCTGGCATTCCTAAGATCCCCAACAAGAAAAAAGGGTCCATGGCAGTATATCTGCTGTTTATTCAGCACATAATATACTCCCTGAAACCTGATGGGAAGGCAGCCATTGTAGTTCCTACTGGTTTTCTAACAGCGCAAAGCGGAATAGAAAAAACAATTCGTCAGAAACTAATAAATGAGCGAATGTTAAAAGGTGTTATCTCAATGCCAAGTAGTATTTTTGCAAATACGGGGACGAATGTATCCATCGTCTTCATAGATAAAGCAAATAATGATGGGAAAGTCTTATTAATGGATGCATCAAAACTTGGCACCAAAGTAAAGAGTGGTAAGAACCAACGTACAGTTCTTTCTGATGATGAGGTTAAGAAAATCATTGATACGTTTATAGGCCACGAGATTGTTGATGATTTTAGCGTTTCGGTAACATATGACAAAATCGCAGAAAAGAATTATTCTTTCTCCGCCGGCCAGTATTTTGCAGTGAAAATCGAACACTCTGAGCTGACGCCAAGGGAATTTGCCGAAAAGATGGCGGGCTTCACCACGCGGCTGGATGAGATGTTTGCCGAAGGACAAAGGCTGGAGAAAGAGATAAAAGCACAGCTTGGGAGGGTGAAGTATGTATAAGCCGCTTACAACAGCTGCTAATATTACAACAGGTAAACTGGACTCAAATGCAGCTAAAGAAAATGGGGCATATTTGTTTTTCACCTGCGCACCAGAGCCACTTTCAATTGATAAATTTTCATTTGATGATGATGCTATTCTGTTAGCCGGAAATAATGCTCAAGGTGACTTTCATATAAACAGATATTGCGGTAAGTTTGATGCCTATCAGCGAACCTATGTTATTACTGCAAAAGAAGGATTCGATATAGACTATGTATATTACTCTTTGGAGTTGGCCTTGCGCCAACTAAAGCGAATTTCCCAAGGGTCTCAAACAAAATTTCTTACGATGCAGATTTTAGATGGCTTCATGATAGAAGATATTCCATTTGATAGCCAAACGAATCTCATTGCCAGTATTAAAGCTATCGATGAAAAAATTGCCCTCAACAAGAGCATCAACGCAGAACTCGAAGCCCTTGCCAAGACCCTGTATGACTACTGGTTCGTGCAGTTTGACTTCCCTGATGAAAACGGCAAACCCTATAAAAGTAGTGGGGGCAAAATGGTCTGGAACGGGGAGTTGAAGAGAGAAATTCCGGAAGAGTGGAGTGCATCTAAGATAAAGAGCTTTTGTACGGTGACTTCTGGATATCCTTTCGAGTCTGAATCTTATTTGACATCAGGACATTATAAACTGATAACGATAAAGAATATTCAGGATGATGGAATTAATCTGGTTGTAAACAATTTTATTGAGACTTTACCTTCAAACCTTCCTGAATATTGCAAACTAAAAGACGGCGATATTCTTATGTCGCTTACTGGAAATGTCGGCAGAGTAGGCTTGATGTATGACAATTCTTGTTTGTTAAATCAACGTGTTGCAATAATTAATCCTTCAAAAGAGGCAATTAGAAGTTACGTATATTTCTTATTCAAAAGTGATTCTTTGCGCATGACAATGGAACGTATTGCAACAGGCTCTGCCCAGAAAAATTTGAGTCCAGTTAGCACCGAATTACTGAATATCCCATACGACAATGTTGTTGCAGAAAAGTATAGCATGATTATAGATTCCGCAATGAAAGAAATGGTGCTTCGGCTGAAAGAAAACTATGAACTTATCCGCCTACGCGACTTCCTCCTACCCCTTCTTATGAACGGACAGGTAGTAATAAATGAGTAGAAATGTAGCATATTATAGAGAATCATTCATATAGCGAGTTGGCGTAAACGCACTACGATAAGGGGGTATATATATGGCACGGCCAAAAAAAGACGGTAAGCATATAAGCTTTTATGCAAACAAGGATATCGTTGAAATGCTAGACAGGTATGCAGAAGACAAAGGGCAGACCAAAACGACGGCATTAGAGCGAATACTAGAAGAACATATTACTAACTACTTCAGTAATCAAAAGTATATTCGGAAAAATAAAGAAAATAAGTAATTGTATTATGGATGATTAGTTTTTTTATTTTCGATCCGGTTGTGCCGCTATAAGTCAACATGGGTTTGCTATTTTGAGGAGGAGAAATGGAACATCTATTGAACTTAAACAATTTCGACGTTATTGACTCATTTCAAAATGAAACCAGCATATTATTTGAGGTTCGCCCCAAGAAAGAAATCCGCGAATGTCCAAAGTGTAAATCATTAAACTGTTATTCTAAAGAAAAAGCCACTAAACGAATAAAAGACCTGCCATATTATGGGAAATTCTCTGAATTGGAAATAGAAGTCAGAAGATTTAAATGTAATGTTTGCAATAACACATTTTATGCAAAATTGGACGAGATAAATGATAAGCATAGAATGACAACACGATTGGTAGAGACTATTCAAAAAGAGTGTTTAAAAGATACATTCACAGCAATAGCCAGTCGACATGGCATAACAGAAGGGACAGTCAGACGTATTTTCAATTCTTATGCCAAAGAACTCGATAAAGGATGGATTCCATTGGCACCGAGAGTATTGGGGATAGATGAATGCCACCTTGGTCATAAGGCGAGGAGTGTTTTCATTGATGTTAGAGATAACGGAAGCGCCATTATTGAAATGGGCAAGAATATTAAACAAAAGACTATAGTAAAAATTTTAGAATCTCTTAAGCAGCCGGAAAATGTTGAAGTAGTAACAATGGATATGACTAGGAGTTATAGAGAAGCAGTTCAAATGGTGTTGCCCAAAGCCACTATAGTCGTAGATAAGTTTCATGTTATTAAACAATTAATGGATGCAACCGATACGGCATTTAGAGCTGTAAGGGAAAGCATGAAGGACGGCTGGAGAGTTTTACCTATAGACCAACAACGGGAAATACATGCCAGGTTTAGAGCATTGAGAGTTTCGGTGCAGTTATTCAGAAAAAATGAAGAGGAGCTGTTGGATGATGATAGAAAAAAGTTAGCGGTAGCGTTTGAGATGGATGATAATTTCAGGAAGGTTTATTATTTAAAAGAGAATTTCAGAGACATTTTGAATAAAAGAAGAGACAAAGAAGCTGCAGAACGTGCCTTTTGTGACTGGGAGTGTTCAATCCCTGACGATCCCGAGTTTGATTCATTTAGGAATTTTGTAAGGACTGTATACAATTGGCACGACTACATTTTTAATTACTTTGATTTTAGGGAGAGTAATGCGGCTACTGAGGCTATCAATGGGACTATCAAACTTGCGAATAAGATTGGAAGGGGGTATTCTATTGAGGTAATTAGAACTAAAGTATTACATAAACCCGTATGCAAAAACCCACCTAAATACATTCGTCCTGAGAAAACAGTTCCAGAAAAAGGCCTCAAGACGTTTGTTGTATCTGGTGATGGCAGTCAAAGAGAAGCAATCCTTGTAGAAGGAAGTTCTGTAAATATAAATGCATTATTACTTGAACTTGAACGGGAGCCATTCTAATCATTTTCATTTCGGGGGCGTTTACCTGTAAGAAGAAGCTCATGGAAGTCTTCCTTAGAAATTTCCGGGTAATCATAACCAGATTCCGAAAACAATTCGTCATAGTGTTCACTAATTAAATTATAGGTGTCAAAATCCTCTAGTTTTTCGGCTTTGTCCAGAATATAGTATAACTCCCGTTTTGATACTCGTGGGTGTAATGAATACCCATCCTCTTTTATTATTTTTGTTTGGCGTCTTGTATAATGGTCCACCACAAAGTCGCCAGTTTTTTCTCGACGAGTCATCACAGGTTTGACATGATCCCACCCATTTCCCCCTTTGGTGCTAGGGCCGCGCCTGACCAGTCTTTTATACATAAAATCACCTCCATTATAAGTGTGAAAAATATGTATAAAAAAAGATAGCCCCCATTTTATGTGTTTTGAGATAATACGTGATTGGCCAAGATTTTCATTGTTTGAGTTTTGCCTAAAATAGCGAAAATTTAAAAATTCCCCAAATTATTACGAATAGCCGTTGACTTTTCAGGCGCTAAGAGTACAATTATCTTACTTGAAAATTCAAGAAACTGGAAGGAAAAGGAGGACGACTATGTCAGACGAACTGAGATCTTCGGAGAAAAGCGAACGGACGTTAGCCCGTGGTATCCGAGCATGGCACGTATCATTAATTGCTCTGGGCGGTATCATCGGCTCTTGTTATTTTTTGGGCTTAGGCCTGACTTTCTCTGAAATGGGTGCCGGAGCCGTAATCATTGCATATGTAATTGCGGGTATTGTAATCTTCGGTGTAATGCAATCTTTTGCGGAATTGTTGGTAAACATTCCAAGAAGAGGCTCCTTTGTGTCGTACACCCGAGAATTCTTGGGAGACACCGCTTCTGCCGGTATCGGTTGGGCTTTTTGGGTAAACTGGGTGGTATATATTCCATCGGAAGCCCTGGCCGTCGGTGTATTTATGAACTATTTTGTGGAGCTTCCATTTGGAAATCCCGTGTGGAGTACTTTTGTTTGGGGCATCGTAGCTCTGGGCTTGCTGACCGCTGTGAACCTGTACCAGGTTACCTGGTTTGGTCACATCGAATCCATAATGGCCATTATTAAGATCTTCGCAATCATTATTTTTGTTATTTGTGGCGTATTGATTTGGTTGGGTCTTATCGGCGGGAATTTGCATCCTTACACGGAGGGAAGCGGATTTATCGGCTCCCAAATTCTTCTGGGCGGTGAAGGCTCTGTGGCATCTCAACTGTTCCCTGCCGGCGGATTTATCATTATCACTTACATGATTTGGACTTTGGTAAACTTCCAAGGGTCTGAAATCGTCGGTCTTTCCGCTGCGGAAACCCAAGATCCGGAAAAGAACGTCCCGGCGGCTTGCAAAAAGGTAGCTTATCGTATTATCGGAATCTATTTGATTCCCATCCTGGTATTGACCTTAATCGTGCCTTATTTCGAGGCGGGTCTAGATGAAACCATTTTCGCCTACACCCTTGGTGTGTATGGATTGAAATGGGCAGCCGGAATGTTCACGGTGGTCGTATTGATTGCCGCATTCTCCTGTGCCAACTCTGGATTCTATGGCACGGTTCGTTCCATGTACGGTCTATCCGTAGAAGGAATGGCGCCCAAGTTCTTGTCCAATTTGAACCGATTTAATGTACCTCATAATGCAACAGTAGCCACCATTCTTCCTTGTTGGTTGGTGTTCTTAATGGGATTCGCTTCGGACTTTTTGGGCATCTGGGGAGAAGAAGGACTTCCTCTATATGCTAAGATGATTGCCATTTCCGGATTTACCGGAACCCTTTGTTGGGTAGGTATTTGTCTGTCTCAGGTTACATTCCGTAAGAAATTGGTGGAAAGAGGATATGTACCGGAAGAGGTTCTGACGGTAAAAGCCATGCTCTATCCGGGTTTGGCCTACTTTGCCATCGTGGTTCAGATTGCCGCTATGATTCTCTGTATCTTTGAAGACGTATGGGTATTCGTCATTTCTCTAGTGGCTATTTTCGTACCCATCGCCATCTATGTAATGCAGAAGAGGGCCGGCAAGATTCGACTGAATGTTGTGTTGGGTTCCGATGAAGTTCTCTTTGACGAGAAATTCCCCCCAAAGAAAGCCATTGCTGAATAGGCGGGAAATCGGAAAAGATTATTTCATAAGTAGATAAACTGTTTTGAAAGGGAGTGGCTAAAATATGCCACTCCCTTTTTCTTGACTCAAAAACGTATCGCTCTGAGTCGTAAATCGTTCATTTAATGGGGTGACATTTTCTCTCGATAGTTTACATCCTGACATTAACAATTACTAAACACAAAATGCCTTACAAAATCATTGACAAGGTGGCACCGGGTGGATAAAATTGGAACGTGAAGTGAGCAGAAGGTGTTCATCGGATTGGCAGGAAAACTGCCCTTCGGATGGTTGCCTTCTCTTTTTTATGGGGTGGAGCCTTTGTGTTTTGAAAAGGAGGGGAGAAAACATGGTGAAGTATATTTTTGTAACAGGTGGGGTGGTGTCCGGATTGGGCAAGGGAATATGCGCTGCTTCCTTGGGACGACTCATAAAGGAGAGAGGGCTTTCGGTCCGCAACCAGAAGTTTGATCCCTATTTGAATGTGGACCCCGGCACCATGAGTCCTCTGCAGCATGGAGAGGTGTTCGTGACGGAAGATGGTGCGGAGACGGATTTGGACCTGGGTCATTATGAACGATTTGTGGATGAAAATCTGTCTGCTCGATCCAGTGTAAGCGCGGGACAAATCTATTGGGAGGTCTTATCCAGGGAAAGAGAGGGAGATTTTCTGGGAAAAACGGTGCAAATTATACCCAATATCACCGAAGAAATTAAGAAACGGATTTACCAGATGGAGGAGGAAAACTGCCAGGTGGTAATCTGTGAAATTGGCGGCACGGTGGGGGACATCGAAAGCCAGCCATTTTTGGAATCCATTCGACAGGTGGCTTTGGAGAAGGGTAGAGAGAATGTATTGTACTTGCATGTGTCATTGATTGTAGCCGTTCCCGGAACGGGAGAGTTGAAAAGCAAGCCCACCCAGCATTCCGTGAAAGAGCTGTTGCGTATGGGGATTCAACCAGACATCCTAGTATGTCGAACGGATAAGGCACTGCCGGAAGATATGCGGGAAAAGATTGCTCTTTTTTGCAACGTGGAAAAATCCTGCGTTATCGAGAATCGGACGGCAGAATCCTTGTATGCGGTCCCCTTACTTTTGGCAGAAGAAGGATTGGATGGGCAGGTTTGCAGAAAGCTGAAGCTTTCTACCCGTGAACCGGACCTGTCCTCTTGGCGGGACATGGTAAAACGAACGGAAGAGGCCACGGAAAAGGTGACCATTGCCATGGTAGGAAAATACAATGCCTTGGAGGATTCCTATTTGAGTGTGGTGGAAGCCATCAAGCATGGAGGGGCCTGCAATGGTGTGAAGACGGAGATTCGATGGGTGGATGCGGAGTGCTTAACCCGGGAGAACATGTCTTCTAAGTTAGAGAATTGCCATGGCATTCTGGTGCCGGGTGGATTTGGAATGAGAGCGGTGGAGGGAATGATATTAGCGGCACAATTTGCAAGGGAAAACCAGATTCCTTACCTAGGGATTTGCCTGGGGATGCAAATTGCGGTTATGGAATTTGCCCGAAATGTGGCGGGAAAAAGCGGGGCCCATTCCACGGAATTTGTAGAAGACACGCCTCATCCGGTGATTCATTTGATGGAAGAACAACAAGGCATCTCATCCAAAGGAGCCACCATGCGATTGGGAGCGTACCCCTGTGTGCTCCAGGAGGGAAGCCGGGTCCGAAGGGCATACGGGAAGAAGGAAATCATGGAGAGGCATCGCCACCGTTATGAGGCCAACAATGCATACCGGGAGGAATTTTCCGGGATGGGATTGATTCCGGTGGGCTTATCTCCCGATGAAAGACTTTTGGAAATAGTGGAGTTGGCGGAGCATCCTTGGTATGTGGGGACCCAGTTTCATCCCGAACTGAAAAGTCGGCCCAATGACACCCATCCACTATTTCGAGGATTTATAGAAGCCGCCGTGAACCGTAAAGTAGCGATGCAGCAGTAGTTAGTAAAGAAGGGAGCCTCTGAAAGGCTCCCTTCTTAATGGGGCATATTATATGGAAGACTTGACTTGGGCTATACTAATGTTGGCTTAATTATAATTCGTTACTTGCATTAGCCCAAAATCTTTTGCAGGTCTTCTTCCGGCGTGCTGATGGGAGAAATGTTGAAATTTTCCACCAGGAAATCCAGCACGGCAGGTGACACAAAAGCAGGAAGGGTGGGTCCCAGGAAAATGTTCTTCACACCCAGATACAGAAGTGTTAAAAGAACACAGACCGCCTTCTGCTCGTACCAGGAAAGAACAATGCTTAGTGGTAGATCGTTGACGCCACATTCAAAGGCTTCTGCCAAAGCCACCGCCACTTTGATGGCACTATAGGAGTCGTTGCATTGTCCCATATCCAAAATTCGGGGGATTCCGCCGATGGACCCTAAATCTAAATCATTGAATCGATATTTACCGCAGGCAACGGTTAAAATAACCGAATCTTCCGGGGTCATTTTTACGAAGTTGGTATAATAGTTTCTTCCCGGTTTGGCTCCGTCGCAGCCGCCTACCAGGAAGAAATGGCCGATGGCACCGGATTTCACCGCCTCAATGACAGTGTCCGCAATGCCCAAAACGGTACCATGGCCGAAACCGGTCATTACGGTTTTTCCGCCGTTGATTCCCGTGAACTCCGTATCCTCTGGATAACCGCCTAGTTCCAAAGCTTTTTCAATAACGGCAGAGAAATCTTTGTCCTCTCCGATATGAACCAGTCCGGGGTACTCTACTACCTCTGTGGTGAAGATGCGGTCCATATAGTTATCTTTGGGTGGCATCAAACAGTTGGTGGTGAATAGCACAGGAGCGGGAAGGTCAATAAACTCCTTTTGCTGATTTTGCCATGCGGTACCGAAGTTTCCCTTTAAGTGGGAGTAGGCCTTTAGTTTGGGATAACCATGAGCCGGAAGCATTTCTCCGTGGGTATAGATGTTGATGTCCTTTCCTTCCGTTTGCTTCAAAAGCAATTCTAAATCTTTCAGATCATGACCACTGATAACGATGAAGGGTCCCTTCTCTACGGTCATAGGTACGGTGACTGGTGTGGGAGTTCCATAGCTTTCAGTGTTGGCTTTATCCAACAGCTCCATGCAGGCAAGATTCACTTCCCCTACTTTTAGTACCAGGGGTAGCAATTGATCCATTCCCCAATCTTCAGACAAAGCGGCCATTCCTTCAAAGAATATGGCATTCACCTTTTCGTCGGTGTAGCCCAATACTCTAGCGTGGAAGGCATAGGCAGCCACACCTCGTAAGCCGAACAGAATAAGCGACTTTAAGGAACGGATGTCTTCATTGGATTCGTTCCAAACTAGATTCATGTCAAAGATAGGGTCCAATCCCATTTTTTTGTTTTCTGCCTCTACTCGGTCAATAAGAATCTGCAGAGTCTCATCGTCAAAACTGACGTTGGTAATGGTGGTGAACAAGCCTTCCAACATAAGCTGTACGGCCTCTTCATGAGGGGCTTTCCCGTTGGCCAACTTGGACATGGTGACCAAAGCTCCCGTCAGTTGATCTTGCAAGTTTGCGGTGCTCTCTTCTTTTCCGCAGACCCCTCTTTGCCCGGCACAAGCCTTTTGACCCGCCGTTTGTTCACATTGATAACAAAACATGCTCATAAAATTTCCTCCTGTTTTTACAATTGCTGAATGTTGCTAAGTGCATGCCGATAACGTGTTGATTTATTCTAAAATCTCACCATCTGTGGAGATGGTAATGACTTGCCAGGGAATGAATTTGCCGCTTTGCTGAAGGGCCGTAACGGCAGCCCGTTCCATCCCGCTACAGCAAGGCACCTCCATTTTTACCACCGTTAGACTTCGGATATCATTTTGTTTGATGATTTCCGTCAGCTTTTCGGAATAATCTCCGGCGTCCAGTTTGGGACAACCTACCAATACCACCTTGTTTCGGATGAAACGATTGTGAAAGTCTCCGTAAGCAAAGGCGGTACAATCCGCGGCCACCAACAAATGGGCGCCGTTGAAATAGGGTGCATTGATGGGAGCCAGTTTTATTTGTACCGGCCACTGTCGCAATTGACTTTTCATTTCACTGGCGTGTGCGGTGGGTGTGGCCACATCTTCTTTTCGTTGAATTGTTTTCGACTGAGAGCCGGGGCAACCACAAGGTAAGGTTTCTCCTTGGGTATGAAATCCTTCCGCGGCCTGGTTTCTTTTGACCGCTTCTTCATCGTATGCGGCGGCTTCTCTTTCCACAAAAGTGATGGCTCCGGTAGGACATACGGGGAGACAATCTCCCAGCCCGTCACAATAGTCGTCCCGAAGTAGCTTGGCTTTTCCCTCTACCATACCAATGGCTCCTTCATGGCAAGCCTCTGCACACAGCCCGCAACCGTTGCAGAGTTCCTGGTCAATTTCAATAATCTTTCTTAACATGGTGTATACCCCTCCTGTATTGTCGTTATTCTCTTCACAATAAAATAATTTACGAGGCTTCTACTTCTTAGAATTCTTTTCATGGGATTACTGGGAATTCTTGTGGATGTAGCCTAAGTGTACTATAATCAAGAGAACGAGTATGTTGCAAATGCAACGGAAACCAAAACTATTTATGATTTTTTTCACAAATCCCCCAAGGGGTTATATACCTTCCATCTATCGAAGCTGTAAATTGTAAATAAATGGAGAAAAGGAGAACCATACATGCGCATTGAACCACAATATCAAAAGCTACTGCTGCGCTCCCCCCTATTTCAAGGAGTGACCCTATCGGAGCTGGAGTCCATGCTGGATTGCCTGGGATCCCGGATTCGTTATTATGAAAAGGGCCAGTATGTTTGGCATGCGGGCTCCAAAGATACGGATCTAGGCATTGTCCTAGAGGGAATCGTTCATGTGGCCAGAGAGGATTATTGGGGCAATCGTTCTATTGTGGCTAAGGTGGGGCCTGGAGACATGTTTGGAGAGTCCTTTTCCTGGGCCCGCACCCAGTATTTGCCGGTGAATGTTATGGCATTAAGCACCTCGAAGATACTATTTTTGGATTACAAGCGAATGGTTACTTCATGTACCAACGCATGCCAATTCCACACCCGGCTCATTGGAAACATGTTGAACATACTAGCGGAAAAGAATATTCAACTCAACCAGAAGATGGAGTTTCTAAGTCGACGGACCATTCGGGACAAAGTGCTGGCCTATTTATCCAGCCAAGCCCAAGCGATGGAAGGGGACTCCTTTTACATTCCTTTTGATCGTCAGGAGTTGGCGGATTTTTTGGCGGTGGACCGAAGTGCCTTGTCTAAGGAGTTGAGCCGAATGGCCCGGGAAGGATTGCTGGAATATCGGAAAAACTGGTTTCACATCCAATCCCGACCCGGTGGTTTGGGGTAGATTTTTAAGATCCAAGGCACAAATCAACGGATGAAAATGTGGGAAATATTTTTTTCTTTTTTCCTTGACAACGGGAAAGACCGGTAATATGATAGTGATATCAAAATAATATCATGCGCGGGGATAGTCCCGTTGGTTTGGTTCCAGGAGGAAAGAGAAAAATGAAAAATAGTAAGGAAAGGCCGGAGTTGAATCCCGGCCCACAAAATGTGGAGATCAAAGCTCCTCATATGAATGGTATGGCTGTATTGGCGGGAAACACGCTGTTGATTGTTGCGGCAGTGGTATTCTTTTTCTACGGGCTGGTGAGTGGTGTGGTTTGGCTTCTATTCGCATGCGGCTTTTATGCCTTCTTGCTAGGACCATTTTTATATAATGGTTTAAAAATATTAAAGCCCAACGAAGCCTATGTGCTCACCCTATTTGGAAAATATTATGGTAGCTTGAAGGGCGCCGGTTTCTATTTTGTGAATCCCTTCTGCGGCGCCACCAATCCGGTAGCAGAGGCGGAAAGAGGTTCATGGATGCAAGCATTGGCTGCCAGCTCAAAGGGAACGGCTGCCAAAACTTCCAGTCAACAGCCGGCACGTAAAAAGGTTTCTTTGAAGACCATGACCTTGTCCAACGAGAAGCAAAAGATTAATGACGAAGAGGGGAATCCCATTGAGATTGGAATTGTGGTTATTTGGAGAGTGGTGAATACTGCCAAGGCGGTATTCAATGTAGACAATTATCAAGAGTTTTTATCGATACAGTGTGACTCCGCCCTTCGAAATATTGTACGGACATATCCTTATGATACTCCTCCGGGGAGAGATGAAGAATCCTTGAGAGGAAGCAGCCAGGAGGTGGCCGAAAAACTGCAGGTGGCCATTCAGGAGAAAGTGGAAGATGCAGGACTGGAAATTGTGGAGGCGCGAATCACCCATTTGGCCTATGCCCAGGAAATTGCGGCAGCCATGTTACAGAGACAACAAGCCCGTGCCATCATCGATGCCCGAACCATGATTGTGGAAGGAGCCGTTGGTATGGTGGAAATGGCCATTGAAAAATTAAGTGAGAAGAAGGTGGTGGATCTGGACGAAGAGAGAAAAGCCGCCATGGTGAGCAATTTGATGGTAGTACTTTGTGGAAACAAGGATGCCCAGCCCATTGTGAATAGCGGAACCCTATACTAATTTTCCGAGCAGACCAATCGACATCATGAACCCACGAATCGGGAATCCTTCGGAGGGGAGATGAAAGGAAGAAAGGAGGCGAAGATGGAAGACAAGGAAAAATCAGGAAAAGATCGGGATAAGAAACAAGTGCCTCTTCGTCTTTCTGCGGAGCTATATCGAGAAATTGCCGCCTGGGCAGAAGACGACTTCCGCTCGGTGAATGGACAAATCGAATATCTTCTTCATCAGTGTGTGAAAAAGCGCAAGGGGGAAAAAGAGCCGAAGTAGGGAAAGAAATCCTTGCATTCCACAAAAAGTGTTATATAATAATAGGGCGTGTATTCGCCCGGAAGGAAAAAATACACCAATCTCTGCGACGGGAGGGCCGTCGCCATTTAGTCCATAGGGAGGTGAAAGGAATGACCAATTACGAGGTTTTGTTCATTTTGGACTCCACGCTTGAAGACGACAAGAAGGATGCCGCTGTGGCCATGGTTCAAGAAATCATTGCAGCAGACGGTGAAGTCGGCAAGGTGGATGTGTGGGGCATGCGTAAACTAGCGTATCCCATCCAAAAGAAGAATGAAGGATTCTATGTGGTAGTGGAGTTTACTGGCAGTGCCCAGTTGCCCAAAGAGCTGGATAGAAGACTGAAAATCTCAGATGCCGTTATAAGACATCTGATCATTAACAAAGACGAACGGTAAATGTTACGGAGGGTGTTATGAATAGTGTCGTATTAATCGGAAGATTGACCAGAGACCCGGAATTAAGATATGTACCGGACAGCCAGCTGGCGGTGGCCACTTTTAACTTGGCCATTGACCGACCCGTAAGGGAAGGAAAAGAAAAACAAACCGATTTCCCTCGAATTACGGTTTTTGGCCGACAGGCGGAAAACTGTGGGAAGTATTTGGAAAAAGGTCGTTTGGTTGGAGTCCAAGGTAGAATTCAAACGGGAAGCTACAAAAACAAAGACGGACAAACGGTATATACTACGGATGTGGTGGCGGATCGGGTAGAGTTCCTTGAGTGGGGAGATAAGAAAGAATCCGAAGGCCCCAGAGAATCTACCGGTATCCCGGAAGGTTTCCAGGCCCTGGATGATGACGACATTCCCTTCTAAAGGATGGAAGTATAGCGGAGGAAGAATGAAATGATAGAAAAAAGAAGAAACGCAGGTGGCATGAGAAGGAAAAAAATATGTCAGTTCTGCGCAGATAAGACCGAGTCCATTGACTACAAGGATGTAGAAAAGCTGAGAAAGTATATCACAGAGAGAGGCAAGATTCTTCCCAAGAGAATCACCGGAACTTGTGCTATGCATCAGAGAGAAGTAACGACGGCCATCAAGAGAGCTCGAATTGTTGCGTTACTGCCCTATGTGTCGGACTAAAAAACCGGTTAAAACAGAATGGAAAGCGAGTCCCAGCCGGGGCTCGTTTTTAGTTGAAATTTCAACGCTTCCAAAGGGAAATTGTGGAAGCAGAAGGGCCCAAACACTATATGTAGTACAAGACATAATTACCCACCTATGGTATAATACTATGATAATTCTCTAGGGGGTTTCGAATGGTAATTCTGGGTCTATTATTGGTCATCTTGGTACTGCCGGCGGTGGTTATTCCGAAGAACATGGCCCTCGGGGAGCGACCCTACAAAGTGGTGCTGGAAGCATTTTTGGCGGCTGCTTTGGGGATTTTATTTGTCTTTATTCTGACGGCGGCCTCCGGGTCCGGTCTGGGAGAGCAACTGGCTTTCACCATGAAAGAACTGGTGGAGATGATGGTGAAGGAGGATGCCATCATTCATAACCCGGCTTTTGCGGGAAAGACTGTGGAGGAAATCCAAGCTCAATTGACGGCCGTATATACCCTGATGATTAACAGCCTTCCGGGAACGCTTCTGGTGATGGCTGCCATAATCTCATATTTTGAATATATACTTATTGCCAAACTTGCGTCCAAGGGGGCAAGAGAAGTTCGAAAGCTACCGCGCTTTCGCAGTTTCTCTTGGCCGCGGCAAGGAATCTGGGGTTGGCTATTGATTTTTGTTGCTTCGTGGATTCTCAGCAAGGACTTTGAAATCGGCAGCTTGGTGTTGAGCAATGTGAATGTTTTGATGGAATTCTACTTTGTGGTTCAAGGAGCCGCTGTGGTTTTTTTCTTCGGACACCAGAAAAAATGGCCTGGATTTATACCTCCCTTGGTGGTAGTGTTGCTCTCCACCTTTGCCATATCGCGAATTTTATTGTTGATGTTGGGAATTACAGATTTGGTCTTGAATCTCAGGAACCGAATGGAGCGGCATATCGTATAGAGGATCCATTGGATATCGGACTCTTTGGATAGAGTTTTCACCAGAAAGGAACGCGTGGGATGTTGACGGAGAAAGAATTGCTCAGAATACTATCTTACTGGCCCTTACCTGCTTGTGTCATTGACCAAGGGGGTATTATTCGTGGCGCCATGAAATCCTTTGCTGACATTATGGAAGAAGACGACCTGGTGGGAAAAGAATTATCGAAAATAATGGAAATGAAGCATAAGACCATATGTCAGGGTGGTGTGGAAAAACCAGTGAAGTATTGTCATAAAGAAAGTGTGTATAAAGTAATTGCCCGGCCCCTTCAAGAGGAGGACGGTCCCTATACCATTGTATCTCTTCGGGACATTACCACCCTGGAAAATCTTAAGGTTTTATATAATGAAGCCAGAGATGCCATTGCTGTTCTGAATATTGACAACTATGAAGAATTAATCCAGGGAACCTCGGAAGAAAATCGAGGGTCCTTACTATCCGCTTTGGACAAGGCCATACGAAGTTGGGGTGGAAAGATGGATGCCTCTGTGACGAAAATCGGAGAAAATAAGTATCTTGTGGTGTTCTCTCAGCAGTATTTAGAAGGCCTTTCGGAAGGCAAGTATGCTATTTTGGATGAAGTGAGAGCCATTGAAACGGAAACAGATTTTCCAGCCACTTTGTCCATCGGGGTAGGATCCGGGGGAAAAACACCGGCCCAGACCGAAAAGTACGCCTCGGATATGTTGGATTTGGCATTGGGGCGTGGCGGAGACCAGGCGGTGGTGAAAAAAATAAATAAAGTGGAGTATTATGGGGGAAAATCTCAGGCAGTGGAAAAGACCAACAAAGGGAAATCCCGTGTGGTAGCCCATGCGTTGACCACCTTACTCAACCAAGCCTCCAAGGTGTTTATAATGGGTCATCGGAACCCGGACATGGATTCCTTTGGAGCGGCCTTGGGCCTATTCCGAATGTGTGACAGCAGATACTCGGAAGCCTACATTCTGTTGGAAAAATATAACGACACGCTGGCGGAGATGGTCCATTTGGCCCAGGAAACCGATTCCTATAATTTCGTAACCGGAGAAGAAGCCCTCCAACTGGCGGATAAAGATTCCTTGTTAATCCTGGTGGATTTTCATCGACCCATGTTGGCAGAAAGTCCTCAGCTACTGGAAAAAGTGGAACGGGTGGCCATTATCGATCACCATCGCAAAGCAGCGGATTGTGTGGAAAATCCGGTACTTCAATATCTGGAACCCTATGCTTCCTCCACCTCGGAATTGGTGGCAGAAATTCTGGGTTACTCGGGAGAGCGAAAGAACATTGACAAGCTGGAAGCAGAAATCATGCTGGCGGGTATTACGATGGATACCAACCGTTTTTCCGTGAAAACTGGGGTTCGAACCTTTGAAGCCGCTGCATGGTTAAAGAGGCAGGGGGCCGACACTACGGAGGTGAAGCGGTTTTTCCAGACCGATATGAAGTTGTTTAAGATTCGAGCAAAATGTGTTTCCAAAGCTACCATTACTAAAGATGGCCAGGCCATGACCATCTGTGAGGGGGAACACAACAACGCACAAATTATAACCGCACAAATTGCGGATGAATTATTGTCGGTAAAGGGTGTGAAAGCCGGATATGTGGCAGCTCGTGATATTCAAGGCGGTACGGTGATGAGCGCTCGTTCCTTGGGAGCGGTGAATGTACAAACGGTTATGGAGAAACTAGGTGGTGGCGGACATCTGACCACCGCGGGATGCCAGAGCAAGGAAACACCAGAGGAGCTCATTAAAAAATTAAAGGCGGTCTTAAGGGAGGATGAAGAATGATAGTGATTCTATTGAAGGATGTGAAGGGAACCGGAAAGGCTGGAGACGTGGTAAAGGTCAGCGATGGCTACGCAAGAAATATGTTGATTCCCAAGGGTTTTGCCCAGCAAGCCACGGAGGGAAATGTCCGAAATCTGGAAAAGGCCAAAGCGGTACAAGAAGAGAAATTCCAAAAGGAAAAACAGGAAGCGGAGAAGTTGGCCCAACAATTGGAAGCCCTAACGGTGGAAATTAAGACCAAAGGAGGAGAGGGTGGCCGATTGTTCGGTTCCATTACCTCCAAGGATATAGCGGAAGGTCTGCTGGAGCAACATGGGGTGACCATTGATAAGAAGAGAATATTATTGGATAGCCCTATCAAACAAACGGGTTCCTTTATACTGGATGTGAAATTGTTTTATGAAGTGATGGGACACCTAAAGGTGAATATTACTGTTTAATGGAAAGGGTGAGCCGGAAGATGATGGAGCGAATTCCTCCGCACAACAATGAAGCGGAAATGTCGGTATTGGGTGCTGCCATGCTATCCAAAGATGCTCTTTTTGACATCATGGAAGTGGTGCGGGCAAAAGATTTTTATAGTGAGATTCATGGGGAAATCTTTGAGGTAATTACCTCGCTATACCGTTCTTCCAAACCGGTGGATACCGTCACGGTTTCCGAAGAGCTGAAAAAGAGAAACTCGTTGGACATGGTAGGGGGTAGAGCCTATGTGTTCTCTTTGGCTTCCGGAGTACCCTCCACGGCCAACGCAGGAGAGTATGCCAAGATTGTGGCAGAAAAAGCTACCTTGCGGCAGTTGATTCTGGCTTCTTCCGAAATTCTGGACATGGGCTATAAAGAGAAAATAGAAGCGGCGGAGGCCATTGATATCGCGGAGCAGAAAATTTTCGAGATTGCCCAATCCAGACAGACCAAGGACGTGGCCAACATTCGGGATGTACTGGATCAGAATTTAAATATGATTGATGAAAACTCCAAGCTGGATGGTAAAGTAACGGGAGTTCCTTCCGGCTTTTCGGATTACGATAAACGATTTGGCGGGTTCCAAAAATCGGAGCTAATTATTTTGGCGGCCAGGCCTTCCATGGGAAAGACCGCTTTTGCCTTGAACGTGGCCCAACAGGCGGCGCTGAAAGGCGGAGCCAAGGTGTTGCTGTTTTCTTTGGAAATGGCCAAAGAACAACTGGGGCTTCGTCTCCTGGCCATGGAATCTCGAATCGATGCCCAAAAGCTGAAAATGGGCGAATTGGAAGGCTCAGAGTGGGAGCAACTCAGTGCAGCCATCGATACCCTATCCAAGGGAGAATTGTATCTGGACGATACGCCGGGTATCACGGTGTCGGAAATTAAGAATAAATGTCGCCGGTTAAAAGCGGAAAAGGGATTGGATTTGGTGTTTATTGACTATCTTCAGTTGATGACATTTGAAGGGCGGGCGGAAAGCCGGCAGCAGGAAATTACCGCTCTATCCAGATACTTGAAACAGTTGGCGCGGGAGATTGATTGTCCGGTTATTGTATTGTCCCAATTGTCCCGTGCACCGGAACAACGAAGTGATCACACACCGGTGTTGTCCGATTTGAGAGAATCCGGGTCCATTGAACAGGATGCGGATATTGTGGTTTTTCTATTCCGAGACGAATATTATACTCGGGAGAATAGTGCCAAGCCCGGAGTGTGCGAAGTGATTGTAGCGAAAAACCGAAGTGGCCCCACCGGATCTATTGAGTTGACCTGGCTGAGCCATTACACCAAGTTTGTGGATAAAAGCAACATTGGAGGAGCCTTCTAGTGAAATTTGTTCCGGAGGAGTGGGGAGACCCTGCCTTAAAAGATACCCATGTCAGTAATGTGTTTATAGAACGGTACATGAAAGATGCGCCTGGGGAGTACGTAAAGGTGTATCTCTATTTTCTCATGCTATATCAACGGGGCGAAGAGGGAACTCTGGAAGAGGCTGCGGAAGACCTGGGCTTAACCAAGCAGGAGGTAACCCACGGGTTGGCTTATTGGGACAGAGCGGGAGCGGTGAAATTTTCTTTGCCGGACCCGGGTAGCATGGCGGAAAAAAGAGACTGCCCCTTGGAAGATCAGCAGCTGGTAGAGATGTTTTCACTGGTGGAGCGCGTTTTGGGCCGACCATTAGGGGGAACGGAGCCGATGGAAATTGTTTCATGGCTTTCGGATTATGGGGCCACACCGGAAATGGTGGTGTATGCTTTTGCCTATTCTTCAAAAAACAAACACAATGTGAATATAAAATATATGGAAGCCATTATTCGGGATTGGACACAGAAGGGTTTACGCCATCCCGACCAAATCGAAGAATACCTGGCAAAGAAGGACCTTTCCAACCAAAAGCACCGCCGTATTTTTCGAGCCCTGGGGTTTTTAAGAAACCCCACGGAGGCGGAGCGGGAAATGATGGACTACTGGTTGGAAGGCCTGGGGATTCCGATGGAGGATATTCTGGAGGCCTGTGGTAAAACTACCGGCATCTCAAATCCCAATTTGAATTATATTAATCAGGTGTTATTGAACCGAAAAAACCAACGACCCCAAGATGAGAAGGCTTACTTTGGGGCCAACGGACAGAATGCGTTGGAGGATGCCTATGCCGCCCTTCGTGAAAAAGGCAAGCAGGGGGCAGATGAGCGGAAAGGCGAAGTGTACCGTAAGGCGCCCAGGATAAAAATCCTGGATGAGGAAATGGCTGGATTGCATCGAGGGGCCACTCGACTGGCGTTGGAAGGTGGTTCTTCGGAAAAAGAGGCACTGATGGCCTTGCTGAAAAAGAAAAAAGAGGAGAGAGCCTACTTGATGACGGAGAGTGGCTTTCCCCCGGATTATACAGATATCCGGTATGAATGTGCCTTATGTAAGGACACGGGAAAAACCCGAGAGGGAGCACCTTGTACTTGCCAGGAAGCGGTGAAGGAACATTTTGGGATTTAGGAACGAGATCTAAAATTTGGAGACAGAGGAACGGAGAATAAAGACCAATGAGCTTATTCCATCCCGGCAAAGGGAAGAACAGAAAGAAAAAGGGGAAATCCCCTTCTAATCATAAGGAACCCCAAAGGAATACGAATCCGCAGAAAAACAAGAGCGTTTCGGATTACCCGGATTATGATAAGTTAACCCGGGAAGAAGCAAAGGCTCTTCTTGCGCAACGAATTCATGATAAAACAGGCGGGGCTATTGGGGAGAAAGCCAAGGAACCATTGACTCAACCTGAAGAAGGAATGTCCCGTGGAAGGAACACAGAAGAGAAGAAGGAGAAGAACCAAGAGGAAAAAGGCGGCGAGAAGCTAACGTCTCAAGAAATTCAACGAAGGATGGAAGAAAGAAGGAAGAAACGAGAAGCAGTTCTTTCTCTTAGAAATATGCCGGAAAAAGAAGTGGAGAAGATTCTGGAAGACCGGTTATCCCAAGAAGAAATCAAAATCTATCGTCGGGAAGAAAAGGCCCTGGCAAAGGCCGAAAAAGTGACGGAAAAACTTACCGAAAAGGAAGAGGCCTCCTTCGAGAAGTTGGAAAAATCAATGGAAGGAAGCGCCAGGAAAGACCAAAAAGAGATTGAGAAAGCCAAACTGGAAGCAGAAGAAATTCGAGAGAAGCAGAAGGCTAGTATCGAGAAGATTCAAGAAAAGTACGAAAAGGAAGAAGCCAAGTCCCAGAAAAAGGAAGACAAGGAAAAGGCGAAAGAAGAAGCGAAAGCCGTAAAGGAAAGGGAAAAAGAGAAGAAAAAACAGGAGCGGGAGAAACGTCGGGAAAATTCCCTTTTTAACCGTCTCATAAAATACAGAGATCAACACTTTGCTTTGTCGGATCAACGATACTACGAAGCGGAGCAGCAGGAAAAGGAAAAAGAGAAACAAGCAATCGAGGTAGAAAGACAGCGGATGAAACAGGTCAAGGCCAGAGACCGAGAGGATCGGAAGAGGTATGACCAGGAAATACAGGACCGAAAAAATGCCATCATCGAACGGGAGCAGCAGCGGGCACGGGACATGGCCAAGCGAAGAGAATCCCGAGTGGCGGAAGTGTTGCAACGGAGACAGAATCGACGAGATGATTTGGTGGCTCACGAGCGAATATACATTCAATCCGTCGCCAACCGAGAAAACATGCTGCGGGAACGGGCGGAACGAAAGTTGGCCGCAAAAAATCGCAAGGCATACTACAAAACCCTACCCAGAGCAGAACGACGGGCCAAGAAAGAAGACTATCGCAAGAGCCAACAAATGGCCCGTTATCAACACTTAAAAGATCGGGATGATATCATTCGCAATAACAAGACCTTGGAGCGGGGTCTTCGAGAAATGGTGCCCTGCAAGAAGCCGGGTTGTTTGCGTTCCCGGATAACCCATTTATGGAGAGTCCGTTGGAACAAGGCGATGCTTCGAGTCATTAAGGCAAAGCACCGACTACTTCAACAGGAATCGGTTTTTGCCAATCGGCTGGTATTTGTGATTGACCGTATGGACCGGCGTAGCGACCAAGTGGATGACATCATCAATTCCGTGAAAGCTGCCATTTCCTGGAGAGTTTATCGCGTTCGAGTTCTCAGCGATCGTCATAAACAAGGATTGTTGGGTACATTAGCGGGGGTGGTGATTGTTTCCATCCTAATGATCAGCTTTTTCAATTTCATCACCGGATATGAGTATGCCTATAACGATCGGACTTTGGGAATGGTGAAAGAACAGGAAGATGTATTATTGCTGGTAGATGTGGTAAATCAGCAGCTTTCCAAGGAACACGAAGCGTTAATTGCCATCGATAAGGAGTCGGATATCACCTTCCGACGGGTCTTTATTATCGGCGAAGAGGTAGACACTCAAGAGCAGGTTCTCCGTCGTCTTACCTACATGCAGGATTTGACGGCGAAAGGATACGGAATATTTATTGAGGGAACCCGGGTGGGGATTCTGAATAGCCAGGAAGATGCAGAGCGGGTTTTAAATCGGGTGTTGAACAACTTCCTATCTACCAGTGAAAACACAGAGTACGAAAGTGTAAGCTTTGCGGAAACCATAGAAATTAAGGAACTGGATACCAAGCTAGGGCGAATTGAGGACGTGGATGAAGTAGCCCAGAAGATTTTGATGGGAGGTCGCCGTACGGACACTCATGTGGTTCAAGCAGGAGAGACCTTTGCATATGTGGCGGATAAATACGGCATTACCCAGAGCCAATTGTTGGCCTCCAACCCCGATGTGGATGTACGTCAACTGGAGATTGGGCAGACATTATACTTATCGGAATCGGTGCCCATGGTGAAAGTGCAAACCGTAGAAGTGACAAAATATATCGAATACATACCATACACCACTACCTACCAGGATGATAGAAATACCTGGGAAGGAGAAATGACCACTCGAGTTGCCGGGATTGACGGGCAGAGAGAGGTAGTAGCAAAAATTGTTCGAAACAACGGAAAAGAAACGGCCAAGATGATTTTGCAGGAAGATATCCTCTCGGAGCCACGCACTGCAGTGGTCCTGGTGGGGACAAAACCGCCACCACCCTTGCAGGGTACCGGCACCTTCATATACCCTGTTTCAAATTATACTCTTACCTCCCGATTTGGCATGAGATGGGGTAGAATGCATAATGGAATCGACTTGGCTGCGCCCACGGGAACGAAGGTCCGGGCGTCAGACGGAGGCACGGTAATTTTTGCCGGCTATAACGGAGAGTTGGGATATTGTGTGGAAATAGACCACGGTGGGAATATTACCACAGTGTATGGTCATAATAGTAAAATCCATGTTTCCGTAGGTGACAAGGTATATCAAGGTCAGCATATTGCGGATGTTGGAAACACCGGAAGAAGCACCGGATCTCACCTCCACTTCGAAGTGCGAGTATTGGGTGCGGCAAAGAATCCATTTAATTATCTATAGTTGGATGAGGAGGGTTTCCCATGGAAACAAAGAAAGTTTTAATCATCGAAGACGAAAAACCCATATCGGATATTATAAAATTCAACCTGGAGAAGGATGGATTTCAGGTGGCCACCGCTTATGACGGAGAAAAAGGATTACAAGACCTTTTTTCCCTGAATCCGGATTTGGTACTTTTGGATGTCATGCTTCCCAAGATGGATGGATTCGAGGTATTGAAACGGGCCCGGGAGAAAAGCCAGGTTCCCATATTGATGCTGACTGCCAAGGAAGAGGAAGTGGATAAAGTGCTGGGCCTGGAGTTGGGAGCCGACGACTACATCACGAAACCTTTCGGAATGCGGGAACTGATTGCACGAATTAAGGCTAACATTCGCAGGGTGGACAGTGGAGACGGTGGCGGAGGGGGACCGGAGGATCAGCCGGTTCACCAGTACGGCAATTTGGAAATCGACATGAACCGATATGAGGTTCGAAAGGACGGTATCGCCCTGGAGTTGACATTACGGGAGTTTGAACTGTTAAAATATTTGGCGGAGCGGGAGAACAAGGTGTTTTCAAGGGAGCAGCTTTTGGAAGAGGTGTGGGGATACGAGTATTATGGAGATATCCGCACCGTAGACGTGACCGTGAGAAGACTGCGGGAAAAGCTGGAGGATGATTCTGCCAATCCCAAATACATTATGACGAAACGAGGCATTGGCTACTATTTTGGCGGTGTGTAATCATTGGTAGGAGATTCCCTCTCATGAGAGATAAGGTACGAAGCATACGTTTACGGATTGTGTTGATTTACTGTTTGTTGGTGTTTATTGCAACCACCATCATCGGTGTGTTTATCATGTCCGAAACGGAGGACTATTTGCGAGGTACTGTGCGGGAAAATATGAGGAATGCCGTGAACCAAGGTACTCTTTTAACTTCCTTGAGAGACTATGAAGACCTGAATCTTCATCGAGAAGAAATTCAGACCATTGTGGAAGCTTGGGGAAGCACCTTGAAGGAAGAGATATTTGTGGTGGATCCCAATTTTAATATTGTAGCAGCTACCAATTATCACAGTGGGGCCAGCGCCTTGGGGTTATTGGATGAAGGGTTGATTCTCAAAGGTCTTTCGGGGGAAGAAGGAGAAAGTGAAACGGCTCTTATCACTTCCGCCGGAACCCTTCCCGTTATGAATATGGTTTTCCCGGTGGATAACCATAGAGTGTTGGGTGTGGTGTATATACGGGCTGACCTTAGCTCCATCGATGATTCCATCCAGAATTCCCAAGAAATATTCTTAAAGGCCATGGCCATTGCCCTGCTGGTAACGGTGATGTTGGGCTTCTTAATTTCCAGAAGTATTACAGAACCCATCAATCATGTGACGGAAAAGGCCCAACGAATGGCTCAGGGAGATTTTAGTCAGGAAGTGAGTGTGAAGTCCCGGGATGAGATTGGGCAGCTGGCCCAAATGTTTAATTTATTGCGGCTGGAATTGAACAAGACCCTATCCCAAATCAATAGTGAAAAAAACAAGCTGGAAACCGTGCTTCGCCATATGGCAGACGGTTTGATTGCCGTAGATCTGGAGGGACGGATTATTCATGCCAACCAGGCGGCCATGGATATATTAAAAACCACACCGGAACAGGTGGCCTCTACGGATTATGATAGTCTGATCGAGGGAATCTTCTACGGGGATATGAGCTTGAAAGACCTTCGGGAAAAAGCCCAGGATGGACCTCAGGCGGAGTCCTTTGAGACGGGAGGGTTCATTTACACCATTCGTTACGACAAGTTTCGAGATGAGTTAAACCGGGAAGCCGGCATAATTCTTATCATTCAAGACATCACCCAGCGCCATAAGCTGGAAAACATGCAAATGGACTTCGTGGCCAATGTAAGCCATGAATTGAAAACACCTTTGACCACCATCAAGAGCTATACGGAAACCATGCTGGATAGTTTTCCGGAGGACCCGGAGCTTTCCAAGAGTTTTCTTCAAATCATTGACAGTGAGGCGGATCGAATGGCCCGATTGGTGCGAGATTTATTGCAGCTCTCCCGTTTGGAATACAAACAAGAAGAGATGCATAAGCAGGACATCAATCTGACGGAAATTTTGGAATCGGCCGTTACCAAGGTTTGGTTGCAGGCGCAAGGTAAGAAGCAGCAGATGAATCGACTTTTTGATTCGGGTGGAGTGGCTACCATCTATGCCGATAAAGACCAAGTGGAACAAGTGCTGTTAAACGTTTTGAGTAATGCCATTAAGTACACGGAACCGGGAGGGCGAATTGATATTGACCTTCGCCTGGAGGGTTCCCAAGTGAATACCACCATTAAAGACAATGGAGTGGGGATACCGGAAGAAGATGTGTCCCGAGTATTTGAGCGATTCTTCCGAGTGGACAAGGCTCGTTCCAGGGCTATGGGAGGTACCGGATTGGGTCTTGCCATTTCCAAACAGATTGTGGAAAACCATGAGGGAAAAATTCTCTTGGACAGCAAAGAAGGAAAGGGAACAACGGTCACGCTTCAGTTTCCTTTGGTATCTCATCGAGGGCAACGAAATATTGACTAAAGGAGGGTTGGGACATGGCGAAAAAGCGAATGAGTCGAAGCCAGGAGTATGTGAAGAAATCCGTCAGTCATCCCTCAAAAACCCAGGAGGAAAGAGAGCAACGTAAGCAAAAGCGGGAGATGGAAGTGGCCCGGAAAAAAGCTTGTGAAACTCCAGAACCCGTTCCATCGGTTCGACGAAAGGCGAAAAATCTCCGAAAAAGGTTGATGTATCTGGCCGTCATCATCGTTTTATTGTTGGCTCTTGGGATTCAGGTGTATCACATATATTCTCTGGCAAAGGAGCGGGAGGAATTGACCTTGAATCGGTATGCCTTGGAAAAAGAAAGGGACCGATTGGAGGAGGAACTGAACAACGTAAACAGTACGGAGTATGTGGAACAACAGGCACGGGAACAGTTGAAGCTAATCATGCCGGGAGAAACCTTATATATCTTCCCAAAGAAGGAAGACAATTCCAATGATGAAGATGAATGAAATCGTAGTAGTAGAGGGCCGGGATGATACGGCGGCCGTTAAAAAAGCCGTTTCGTGTATTACGGTGGAAACTCATGGGTACGGAATCCAGAAGGAAACCTGGGATTTATTAGATCAGGGGTATCAGGGGCCGGGATTGGTTATATTCACAGACCCGGACCATGCAGGAGAGCAGCTACGCCGGAGATTAACCCAAAAATACCCGGAAGCGAAACAAGCTTATTTGGACTGGGAGGATGCCCGTAAAGAAGAGGATATCGGTGTAGAAAATGCCTCTCCGGAAAAGATTCGCGAAGCCTTGAAGAAAGCCCTTCGACGGGAGGATTCGGAAAGAGAAGACAGGGACTCTTTCACCATGGAAATTCTTTTGGCGGAAAATCTTTCGGGATGTTCTCAAGCGGCCCAACGACGAAGAGCCCTGGGAAAAATATTGGGGATTGGCTATGGCAATAGTCATCGTTTTCTGGAAAAGTTAAATGGATTTCATGTCCAAAAAGAGGAGTTTTATGAAGCTTTACGCACCATCCAACATCCAGAAGATTCTTCAGGAAAATGACCTCAGGCCCACCAAAAGCCTGGGGCAAAACTTTTTGGCGGATAAAAACATAATAGACAATATTATCCATAAGGCAGGCATTGGACAGCGAGACCTGGTTATAGAGATTGGTCCCGGACTTGGTGTGATTACTCGGGAACTCTGCGAACGGGCGGGAATGGTTTTGGCCGTAGAAATAGATCGCCATCTCATTCCCATTCTAGAGGAAGAATTGCAGGAATATACCAACAAGGAAATCATTCAGGGGGACATTTTAAAAGTGGATCTTTTGGCGCATATTCATAGAATGCGTCTTCCGGGAGGCGAACCACCGGAGGCGGTAAAGGTGGTGGCCAATCTTCCTTACTATATCACCACGCCCATTCTCATGAAGCTATTGGAAGACCGGTTGCCGCTTACCTCCATCACGGTAATGATGCAGAAGGAAGTGGCAGAACGACTTCTTGCTAAGCCCGGCACCAAGGAATATGGAGCGATTACGTTGGCGGTACAATATTATGGGGAATGCGGCATTCTTTTGTCGGTGCCCAAAGAAGTATTTGTGCCTCAACCAAAAGTGGATTCCACGGTGGTTCAAATAAGAATCCACCCCCAACCGCTATATCCGGAAGTGGAAGAAGCGGTTCTTTTTGGACTGATTAAGGCGGCCTTTGGGAAACGGCGAAAAACACTACTCAATGCATTGACCGGTGTGTTTGGGCTGTCCAAGGAAGAGATAAAATCCCTGTTGGGAACTGCCGGGATTCAGGAAAATAGAAGAGGAGAGACCTTGTCCCTAGATGAATATGTGGGACTCTCTCAAATTGTAAGGAAAACTCTTTCATGACATTAAAAGAAAACGAAACATATTCGAAATATCCATGGATGGCTTTTTACCAAAAAAACATCAGGGACAGCTTGTGGGTTCCTGTGATTTTAGCATTCTTTCTAAACTACTACATTGAAGCCATGGCCAGACAGGGCATATTGCCCGGGATGGACTTTATTTTCGATAAGCCACTGGTCTTTCTTTACAATACGTTAATAATATTTGGCACCCTTTCTCCGGGGATTTTGTTTCGGCGAAAGGTTTTGGTGTATTTGTTTATTTCTTTGGTATGGATGATATTGGGAACAGTAAACGGTGTCATCTTATCCAATCGAATGACTCCGTTTACCACCAAGGACTTGGCCAATTGGCAAGATGGTCTGACCATCGCCACCAATTATTTATCCAAGGAAGCCCTGATTGCCAGTGGCGTCTTGCTGGCATTCATTATTATCGGGGTGATATTGTTTTGGTTTAAGGGCCCTAAAAGTGATAAGGTTCCCTATCGAAAGGTGGTGGCCTTGTTTCTGGTGATTGTGTTTGGCACCTTCGGCGTGTCAGGCTTGGGGATACGAGCTGGTCTGGTGGACACCTATTTCGGAAACTTGGCCTATGCCTATCGGGATTATGGATTTCCGTACTGTTTTATAAATACATGGCTCAACACAGGAATTACCAAACCCCCCAACTATACGGAAGATTATTACCGGCAAATTTTCACTTCGGAAGAGCTGGGGGAAGATCCGTTGATGGTGTGGCCCCCGGAAGATGACGGGAAAAAGCATCCCAACATCATCATGGTTCAGTTGGAATCTTTTGCAGACCCCACATGGTTTGAAGATGTGTCTTTCTCTCAGGACCCCATTCCTAATTTTCGGAAGTTGAAGGAAGGGTACTCCAACGGAATGCTGGTGGTACCTTCTGTGGGGGCCGGCACTGCCAATACAGAATTTGAAGTGTTAAGTGGAATCAGTGTAAAAAGTTTTGGCCCGGGAGAGTACCCCTATAAATCCATCTTGTTGGAAACTACTTTGGAGACGGTGGCCTATGACCTAAAAAGCATTGGATTCAATACCCATGCTCTCCACAATCACCGAGGCGCCTTTTATGGACGAAACAAAGTATTTGCCCAATTGGGGTTTGACACCTTTACCAGCCTGGAGTACATGAATAATGTGGTAAAGACCCCGAAAAACTGGGCGAGAGATCAGGTATTAATTCATTATATTATGGATGCCTTGGAATCTACGGAAGAAGAGGATTTTGTGTATGCCATCAGTGTGGAAGGCCACGGCGCCTATCCGGACAATCAGATTCTTATGGATCCGGAAATTACCGTTACCGAAGCCCCATCGGAGGAGCAGAAATGGCAGTATGAATACTACGCCAACCTGCTTTACAGTATGGATCAATTTGTTGGAGATTTAATTCAGCAGCTTTCCCGACAAGGGGAGCGGGCTATCGTGGTTTTTTATGGAGACCATCTTCCGGCCATCGACTTTACGGAAGAGGACTTGACCACCGGGAATCTTTATGCCACGGAATATGTTATCTGGTCGAACTACTGGCTTCCCAAAGAAGAGAAAACTCTCCATGCATATCAGTTGGCGGCGGAGGTATTGGGTAAGGTAAAGATTCAACAAGGCACGCTGATGACATACCATCAAAATCACAAAGAGGACCCGGATTATATGCAGCAACTGGAACAATTGGCATATGATATGTTATACGGAAAGCACTATATTTACGGAGGAGTAAATCCATTTGATCCCACATCGTTGGCCATGGGGATATATCCCATCCGAATCGAAGAGGTGGTTAAAATTGGGAAAGAGTACTATATCAAAGGAGAAAATTTCACTCCTTTCAGTAAAATATCTCTACATGGGGAGATTTTAGAAACCATCTATCTGGGCCCCACTATACTGGGGTTATTGGAGGAAATTTCTCCGGAAGAAGCGGAAGATATGAAGGTAAGCCAGGTGGAGAAAAATCGAGAAATATTAAGCACCACGGAATAGCGAAGAAAGGGAAAACGTGCTATGAAGGGTAAATGTATAGAGGAAGAAAAGAAATACGGTCTTCTGGGAAAATCCCTGGCTCATAGCTATTCCAGGGAAATTCACCAACTTCTAGGGGCATATTCCTTTGGCATGTGGGAAAAAACATCGAAGGAATTGACAGAATTTCTTCAAGAAAGAAACTTTGACGGTGCCATGGTAACCATTCCATATAAAGAGGCGGTGCTAGCGTTTGCTTCGGAAATGACGCCCGAGGTAGCGCTTCTTCGCTCGGCCAATCTCCTGGTGAAGGATGAAAATGGCATGCTGATGGCCCATAATACCGACCTATTTGGGTTTATGTATATGGTACGACGCGCCGGCATTTCCTTGGCGGGGAAAAAAGTTTTGGTGTTGGGAGACGGAGCAACCGGCCGTACGGTGGTTCATGGTGTAGGTCAGTTAGGGGCCGCCCAGGTACGGGTAGCATCTCGAAGACCACAAGGTCAAGCCCAAGGCAATGTGGAAAAAGTGTCCTATGACCAAGGTTGGCCTCAAGCAGAGGTTATTATCAATGCCACGCCGGTAGGGATGTTTCCGAAAAACGGAGAAACTTTGGTGAGTTTGGATGATTTTCCAGCCCTGGAGGCTATTTTCGATGTGATATACAATCCATTGGCCACTTCTCTTTTACTCCAAGGAAGAGACCGGGGTTTGGTGACGGGCAACGGACTTTCCATGTTGGTGGCGCAAGCAGTACGAGGTGCCGAAATCTTCCTGAGTGGCAAACTACCCCAGGAAAAAAACGTGGAAGATTGGACCGAAGAAATTCTAAGTCATCTTACCGAGAAACTGTTGAACGTTGTTTTAATTGGCATGCCGGGATCTGGAAAAACCACTCGGGGGAAAGCTCTGGCCATTGCCTCGGGGAAAACATGGGTGGACACGGATTCTTTAATAGAACAAAGATCCGGAAAAACCATACCCCAGATTTTTCTCGAAGGAGGGGAAGGACTATTTCGAAGGTGGGAGCGAGAGGTGGCAGAGGAAGTCGGTAAAAAAACGGGACAGGTCATCGCCACGGGAGGAGGCATGGTGTTGCAACAGAAGGCTATGGATGCTCTTCGCCAAAACGGAAAAGTCATTTGGGTAAAGAGACCTTTGGAGGCATTAGCTCGGGATGGCCGGCCTCTATCCAAAGATCTGGCAACGTTGGAAGAGATGGCGCGCCATAGAGAACCTCTCTATCGGAAATATTCAGAGGAGACTCTCTCCTGGCAGGATGAGAAGGGAGAAGAGAAATGATATTAATTTTAGAAAATCACCCGGATAAAGACGGATTGGAAAGGCTGTTGGACCAACTAACTGTCCAAGGGTTTACCTACCACTTTATTCAAGGAGATGGGGTGACATTGCTGGGAATCTTGGGGGATACTAGCGGATTGGACCCCAATCAGTTTCGAGGGCTTTCTTTTGTGAAAGGAGTTCGAACCATTCAAGAACCCTATCCTCTGGCAAGTCGAACCCATCATCCGGCACCCACTCATATAACCGTAGGAAAGCACCAGATAGGGGAGGGGGCTTTAACGGTGATGGCAGGCCCTTGTTCGGTGGAATCCACATCTCAAATGAATGAAGTGGCAAAGCAAGTGGCTTGGATGGGAGCTCACTTTTTACGGGGAGGGGCCTACAAATCCCGAACTTCTCCTTATCATTTTCAGGGGTTGCGAGAAGAAGGGATACGACTATTGGTAGAAGCCGGGAAACAAGCGGGCATTCCGGTCATTACAGAAGTTCTGGACCCTCATCACCTCTCCCTCTTTCAGGATGTGGATGTCATTCAGATAGGGGCTCGAAATATGCAAAACACAGAGCTTCTCAAGGAACTGGGAAAAGTGGACAAACCGGTGTTGTTGAAGAGAAGCCCGTCCTCCACACTAGAGGAGTTGTTGATGAGTGCCGAATACCTTTTGTCGGAAGGAAATTCTCAAATTATACTGTGTGAACGAGGAATTACTACTTTCGAAAAAGCCACCCGCTATACATTGGATCTTTCTGCGGTGGCCTATTTAAAAGCCAAAACCCATTTGCCGGTTATGGTAGACCCCAGCCACGGTACGGGAGATCGGGAATTGGTTTCATCCATGGCATTGGCTGCGGTGGCTGCGGGAGCAGATGGCCTCATGATCGAAGTTCATCCCCGCCCGGAGGAGGCTTTCTGCGATGGATTCCAATCCATCACACCGGAGGCCTTTCGAAAATTAATGGAAAAAGTGAATCGTGTGCGAGAAGCTTTGGAGGATCGAGAAGATGAATGATTGGAAAATGGAACCGGGATTGAGATATGGGTTGGGAACGGAAGTGGAAAGGCTTCTGAAAGAAAACCTTCCCACTCGAATTGGTATTATTACCGATAAAACGGTAGGCGCCTTGTATTTATCCGAGGTGGTGCAGGTTTTAGAGAGTCAGGGTTTTTCTACCTGGTCTTATGAATTGATACCGGGAGATTCTTCGAAAAATATGGAGGAGCTGCAACATGTTTTGTGTGAAATGGCATCTCATGGGTTGAATCGTCACGATCTTCTGGTGGCCTTGGGGGGAGGTGTGCCGGGAGATTTAACCGGGTTTGCGGCTTCCATATACATGCGGGGCATGAGCTATATTCAAGTTCCCACTACCCTGTTGGCCGCCATTGATTCTTCCATCGGCGGGAAGACGGGGGTGAATTTGGACTGTGGGAAAAATATGGCAGGATCTTTTTGGGACCCCTTGGCTACCTTGGTGGATCCGGAAATGTTGCGAAGCCTTTCCCCCGTCGTGTATCGAGATGGTTTGGCGGAAGGGGTGAAATATGGTGTCATTGGGGATACGGAATGTTGGAATTTAATGAAGCAGATGATTCCTTATCCGGGGTTTCCGCCGAAAGACGTACCCATAGAGTTGGAGAAGGCGTTTATTCTGAGATGCGTGCAACTAAAATATGAGATTGTCTCTCAGGACCATCAGGATTTGGGACGAAGAATGCTTCTGAATTTTGGCCACACGGTGGGTCACGCTATCGAAAAATGGAAGAACTATCAAATCTCTCACGGGGAAGCGGTGGCTATGGGTATGGTGATGGAAGCAAAAGCCGCGTTTCAAATGGGATGGTGTAAAGAGGACTTCAGTGTGCCCATCGGAAATATTCTGGGAGAGTTGGGATTTTCTTGGGAGGAAGAAATTTCGGGGGAGGTACTGGTTCCTTTCATGGCTACGGATAAAAAACATCAAGGGCGCCATATTACCTTGGTGGTTCCGGAAACCTTGGGACAATGCCAGCTGCGAAAAGTAAGCCAAGAAGAAATGATGGAATTTTGCCGTTCCTGGTAAGGGAGCACAGAAGGGATTTTGTTTGAAATCCCATAGGGGTTGTGATAATATTATAAAGTCTATGGAAAAATACATGGAAGAAGCCTTAAAAGAGGCCCATAAAGCCTACGATTTAGGGGAGGTCCCTATCGGATGCGTCATCGTAAAAGAGGGGCGCATTATTGGGAGAGGACACAATTTAACGGAAACAAAAAAGGATCCCACTGCCCATGCAGAGATTCTGGCCATACGACAGGCGGCCAAACATGTAGGCGGTTGGCGGTTGTTGAACACCCAGCTATATGTAACCTGTGAACCATGTAGTATGTGTGCCGGAGCCATAATATGGGCGCGCATTTCAACCGTGGTATTCGGGGTTCGAGACCCGAAGGCAGGTGCCGCCGGCTCCGTGATTTCTCTCTTTACGGAAAATCGGCTGAATCATCAGCCGGAAGTGAAAGAGGGTATATTGGCAGAGCCTTGCGGGAGATTACTGAAGGAATTTTTTAAAGACGTAAGAAATAAAAAATCGGAGGACAAGTTGTTATGAAGAGAATAGGTATTCTCGTACTGTTAATTCTTATGGTGTTGATGGCCACCACATCCATGGCTTTTGGGGCCTTGGTGTTGGACCATAGTTTCCCGGAAGACGGAGGGTCCGACTATCAGGCCATTAACTTTGCCGTTAAACTATACTTCAACCAGGATGTGTCGGTAGAGGGAAATATGGATGCGATTACATTCACCGATTCTGAAAATAATAAGGTGGATTTTACCATTGCATATAGTCAAAAGGAAGTGGGGCTGGCATTGGTTGCTGCCCAGGGGGATCTAAAGGAAAATACGGAGTATCAATTGGTGGTGGATGAAACATTTCAGTCTGTATCCGGAGAACTGTTAGAGGAGCCCATCAGCCTGCATTTCTCCACTCGAGATACTTCCAAAGATATGACCGTTAACATGGTATTGATGGGTGCCATGATGGTAGCCGTTCTGTTCCTTTCCACCAAAGCCATGAAGAGCAAAGATGAAAAAGGGGCGAAGGGCAAGAAGGAAGAGGATAAAGTGAACCCCTACAAGGTAGCCAAAGAAAAAGGCAAATCCGTAGAGGAAGTGGTGGCCAAGGATCGAAAGGCCAAAGAAAAGGCAGCCATGGCAGATGCTAAGGCTAAGGCACAAAAGGAAAAAGAAATGGCTCGAATCCTGGAGGAAAAAGCAGCCAAGGAGAAAGCCTACGAAAGCGGAAACCGGAAAAGGGTGAAGGGCCCCAGACCCGTTCGTGCTGGGGGCAGCACCTACAAATCCGGCACGAAAGCCAGAGCGGAAGCAGAGGCTCGTAAGGAAGAACAACGAAAAAAAACCGGGACCACAAACCCGAAAAAAGGCAAGACCAAGGCCAATAAAAAGAAATAGCTTGTAAACAGGAACGGAGGAGAGCCGGAAATGGTTCTTCTCCGTTTTCCCCTTGGAGACACGTGGAATGGGAAGGAGTCGGCATTGGCAGGAAAATCTGTGGTTATAAAATCTTATGGGAAAATCAATCTGGTGTTGGGTGTGTTGGACCTTCTTCCCAACGGATATCACCGGGTGGATATGGTGATGCAGCAAGTGGAACTTCATGATTCAGTGCAGGTGACACTGCGGAAGGATTCGAAGGATATACGAATTACTACCAATCACTCCCGTCTTCCGGTGGATTCCAGGAACTTGGCATATGGTGCGGCGCAGCACATGAAGGAAATCATGGGATACTCGAAGGGAATGGATATTCATTTGGAAAAACGGATTCCCCTATCGTCCGGATTGGCGGGAGGAAGTGGTAACGGAGCGGCGGTCATGTTGGCATTGGATCATTTGTTGGAAGGTGAGCATAATTTGGATGAGTTACTGAAGTTGGCCCAGTTATTGGGGTCCGATGTACCTTTTTCATTGCTAGGGCAGATTGCAGGAAATTCCTTTTTGCATGAAAATTTCCCCGAAGATGAAAGGCCCTGTCACTGTGCCCATGCCACCGGTACCGGCACCCAACTTCGTCCATTGGATGGTTTGGATTGCTGGGTGGTATTGGTGACTCCGGAGGTGGAAGTATCTACTCGGGAAATCTATGATGGATGGGATGAGATGATGGAGAAGCCTTCGTTTCCTTCCCAGGGATTTTTGGAAGGTTTGAGAGAAAAGAATTGGGAGAAGCTACAACAAAACATGGGGAATGGTCTTGAAATTGTAGCAGGGAAGAAGTATCCTATAGTCGTATATGCAAGGAATATGTTGGAAAGTCTCGGTGGGCATCGGGGCACTCAAATGAGTGGAAGTGGCCCTACGATTTTTGGCCTCTATGAGGAAGAATCGGTGGCGAAGAAAGTGATGCTCCATATGGAAAAGGCATTTGAACGTGTGTTTTTAACCCATACCACAACGGCAGGATTGTGAAGAGAAAAGAGAAACAAGGGACGATGGAATGGCCATTAGAGATTCAAAATAAGGGATAACAAAAGGAGCAACGAAGATGATAAATTTTGACATTCATAACCATAAACCATTACGGGAGGTTGTGTATGAGGAGTTGAAGGTTCTGATTCTAACCGGAAAAATTTCACCGGGAACTCGCATGATGGAGGTGGAGTTGGCCGAGGAGATGGGTGTCTCTCGCACACCGGTGCGGGAAGCCATACGAAAGTTGGAGAAAGAAGGGCTGGTGGTGATTGAACCACGAAGAGGTGCGTATGCTTCCTCCATGTCTACGAAAGATATGGTGGATATTCTGGAGGTTCGTCAAACCATGGAAGGGTTAGCGGCTCAATTTGCGGCGGCAAGAATGACGGAAGAGCAAAAACGGGAGCTGATTCGAACCAGTGATGCTTTTAACCAGGCGGTGCTTTCCGGAGATGCCAAGGAAATGATAAAGAACGATACTCGTTTTCACCATTTGATTGTGGAGGGAACGGGGAACAAGCTGCTTATTTCTATGGTGGAACAGCTGCAGGAAATGGTGCTTCGTTTCCGATATCTCTATTACGACGATTTTCGCAGGGCGGAAAAAATGCCAGACGAACACAAACAAATATTAGAGGGGATTGTAAAAGGGGACACCTTGATGGCCCGGAATGCAGCGGATGGACATATCGACAACCTAAAACAGATGGTTATCTCTGAGGAAGTCAAACACTTATGAGGCAACAAATCCTTGTCCGGCTACAAGAAAAGGCTACGCCGAAGCATCAGGCTTTTGTGGGAAAGTTGACGCCCGGTGTTTCAGAGATCCTGGGGGTTCCTATGCCGGAAATCCGAAAAATCGCTCGAGGGATGGAGAAAGAAAATCCCCGGGCTCTTTTTTCAATGTGGGAAAAAGAGATTTCCTCCGGGGTCCCACTATATTTGGAGGAGAAAATTTTATGGGGGTTGGTGTTGGGCCATTGTTCCATGGATTTTCACCACCGGACGGAGAGAATATCTTCGTTTATTTCCACCATTGATAGCTGGCCGGTATGCGATATTTGCAAAACGGATTTGGGGTTTTTGAAAAACCAAAAGGAACATGATGACTTCTGGCCTATTTTAAAGGGTTACGGTGAAAGCAAAGAAACGTATTCTGTTCGTTTCTTTTTTGTGTGCGCCATGGGATATTACGGCAGCCCACCATATTTGGAATTTGTATATCACGTAATGACCCGGGAAGATTTACCGGGTTACTATGCCCAGATGGCAGCGGCCTGGATGATGCAGGAGTGTTACCTGGTGGAGCCGGAGGTGGTGGAACAGCTTCTACGAGAGAAAAAAATACAGGACCCCTTTGTTCACAACAAAGGGATCCAAAAAATTTTAGAATCCAGAGCGGTTTCTACCCATTGTAAAGAGAGGTTGAAAAATCTTAAGATCGCTTCTCCCCCAGCACCAAAGTAAGGACGCGGGTCTGATCTTCACGGGCTACGGTAACCTTTACCGTATCGCCCACCTCATATTTTTCCAATGCTTTTGGCACATCTGAAAATTGATTAATCACCGCATCATCGATAGAAATCAGTCGATCACCGCTGATGAAGCCGGCGGATTTTGATTGTGCGGTATCTGCGGATACCACATAAACCCCCAATGCTTTCACACCATAGCGAGTGGCATCATAGGAAGTTGCGATATCTACCAGCGTTAATCCCATCTGAACACGACCTTGAACATAGCCATGTTCCAGCAGCTGGTCTGCCACGGCTTTTGCCGTGTTGATGGGTATGGCAAACCCCAGGCCTTCTACATTGGACCCTCCGGATTTGGCCACCACAACACCAATCAGCTGTCCATATTGATTGAACAATCCGCCTCCGGAATTCCCGGGGTTGATGGATGCATCGGTTTGCAAAAGGGACATGGCCTTTCCTTCAATGGTCACTTCCCGATCCAGCGCGCTGATAATCCCTGCCGTAGCCGTACCTCCCAATTCACCCAAGGGATTTCCAATGGCCACTGCCAAGTCGCCTACCACCAACTGGCTGCTGTCCCCCATTCGAGCGGCGGTAAGACCGGTCTCATCAATTTGAATCACCGCCACGTCGGTTTGCGGGTCAGTACCGATGAGACGTGCTTCGTAACTTTCCCCATTCTTCAAGGTGACCGTAATCTTTTGTGCCCCTTCAATGACGTGGTTATTGGTTACAATGACGCCCTCCGAAGTCACAATCACACCAGACCCGGCTCCCTGGGTAACATATTGACCCAGCCAAAAGTCAGTGGCTACCGCTTCCGTTCGAATCTCCACCACCGCATTGGCCGCTTGATGAATAATTTCCTGAATCGTCATCTCACTTCCGGTGGCTTTTTCCAAATTAAATCCGGTTTCAGAACCTTCCGAAGTGACTCTTTGAGGAAGGAGCTGGGTAAAGGTTTGGGGTAATGTGAAATTTTGGGACATACTTGTTGCCACCAGTCCTCCCGCAAAACCCAGTGTGCCGGATAGTATGAGAGCTAGGGCAACCAGTAAAGCCAGACCTTTTTTACCCCATTTCTTTTTCTTTTGGGTGGGTTCGGGAATAGTATAATGGTATTCCCGACGGATGCCGGGTCCGTACTCCCGGTCTTCATAGGAACCTTCATATCGATTCATTGATTTAATCGCCTCCTTATAAGATATATTCAGTATATACCCCCTGCGACAAAAAAGTATACGAGTGAAACATGAAGATTTTGTGACGTTTTCATGTGAAAAGAGTCGGTTTTTCGGAAGAAAGGGTAGGTTTTCCTTCATGGGAATTTCTTTATGAAGTAGGCTATATATGGTATAATTTATTCATTAGAGTCTCGGTGGAAGAAGAGAAAGGAATGGCCTCATGACGCAATCCAATGGCATGGAAGCCTCCTTATGGAGAGATGTGTATCAGCAGTGGTTGGCGCAACCGGATTTGGATCCGGAAATTTGGGATGAACTTGTTCTTTTGTGGGATTCCATCGAAGGGGAAGATGCCAAAGCCATAGAAGAAGGAGAGGATCGATTTTATCGAGAACTCGCTTTCGGCACCGGTGGTCTTCGAGGCAAGCTGGGGGCGGGTACCAACCGGATGAACCGTCATACAATAGAGAAAACCACCCGCGGGGTGATTTCATATATAAAAAAATATGCACTGGGCCAAAAGGTGGCCATTGGTTATGACAGTCGAATTATGTCACGGGAGTTCGGTGAGTTGTCAGCCCGTTTGGTGAAAGAATCCGGATTGACGGCATATATCTATGATACATTAATGCCGGCACCTGCACTGAGTTTCGCCACGCGGTACCATGAATGTGCCATGGGAATTATGATTACAGCCAGCCATAACCCTTCCGAATATAACGGGTATAAGGTATATAATAGCAGAGGTTGTCAGGTGACGGAGAGAGAAGCCTCCCTGATTTTGGAAGAAATTCAAAACCAGCCCTGGTTTCCATCGAAACAAAAGGCGAAATCGGGGGTGATTCACCGGATGGGGAAAGAGACCAAGGAAGCCTATTACCAGCAGGTGCTATTACAGCGAATGGACATTTCCTGTGAAGACTTGAACCTGGTCTATAGCCCCTTGAATGGCGCCGGGTTGGAACCGGTACAAGAAATATTTCGTCGTATTCAAGTAGGAGAAGTTTGGGTTGTACCGGAGCAAGAGGCTCCGGATGGCAACTTTCCCACTTGCCCTTATCCCAACCCGGAGAAAAAAGAAGCCTTGGCTCTGTCCTTACAGTTGGCGCAGAAGCATCAGGCAGACATGGTGATGGCCACAGACCCGGATTGCGATCGAGTGGGAATCGGGGTTCGTCATCAAGGAGAATATTATTTGCCCACGGGGAATGAAGTGGGGTTGCTGCTGGCAGACTTTCTCTGTCAACAGAGAATGTCTAAGGGGACACTGCCGAATAACCCTCTCATGGTACGAACCATCGTCACCACCCCCATGGTGGATCGCATTGGGAAAAACTATGGGGTAAGAGTGGAAGCTACTCTTACCGGATTTAAATACATCGGAGAAAAGATCGGAACGTTAGAAGATTTGGGAAGGATAGAAGAGTACCTTTTTGGATTTGAAGAAAGCTACGGGTACTTGGCTGGAACCTATGTGAGGGACAAGGACGGTGTGAATGCCGTGATGCTGATTTGCGAAATGGCAGCCTGGTACAAAAAACAGGGGAAAACATTGATTCATAGGTTGGAAGAACTCTATCAAGAGTATGGTTATACAAAGAATCGCTTGTTGGATTTTCAGTTTCCCGGTGCGAAGGGAATGGAAACCATGGGCCGCTTGATGGCGGAGTGGAGAAAACAACCGCCCCAAGAAGTGGCAGGATATAAGGTGCATCAGGTAGTAGATTATCTACCGGGGGGAGACTTACCTCCTTCGGATGTGGTGGAGGTGAAGTTGCAAGGAGAAACCGGATTTACCATACGGCCCTCCGGTACGGAGCCGAAGCTGAAGATTTATCTTTTCGGAAATGGTAATACACGGGAAGAAGTAGAGAAGTGGCTGGAAAATATGGCAGACTATTTCACCCAATGGGTGAAGGAGAAAGGGAAGGAGTCCGTATGAATAAAACGCGACTTGGCGTGATATTTGGTAGCCGTTCGGGAGAATACGAAATTTCTCTCATGTCTGGTGCGGCAGTGATAGCGGCAGCGGAAGAGACCGGCGATTATGAAGTGGTGCCTATCGGCATCACTCGGCAGGGGGAATGGAAACGGGTTCATGGATCCTTGTCAACCATCCCGGAAGATCGGTGGGAAGAACAGACAACGGATTTAAACCCGGGGAGTCTAAAGGAATGGGTGGATTTCGTGTTTCCCGTGTTGCATGGACCATTCGGGGAAGACGGTACCATTCAGGGAATGCTGGAAATGATGGATATCCCTTATGCCGGTTGCGGGGTGTTGGCCTCTTCCTTGGCCATGGACAAAGGGGTGGCCAAGGAGATTTTCCGGGTTCAAGGTTTGCCACAAACAGAATATCGATTGGTAACGGAGGAAGCCTTTCAACATCATAAGGATGAAATTCTAAAGGCGCTAATGAGTCAATTGGTGTTGCCCTATTTCGTAAAACCTGCTAATATGGGGTCCAGTGTGGGAATCTCTAAGGTGAAGCAATGGGATCAGCTGGAGGAGGCCCTTCTGGAGGCTTTTCGGTTTGATCGGAGAGTGTTGGTGGAGGAAGGTGTCCATTGTCGGGAGGTGGAAATCTCTGTGATGGGAGCTTCTCCGGAGGAGTTATTACTTTCTTCTATCGGAGAGATTTTACCTGCAGAAGAGTTTTATGACTATCGTGCCAAATATCAGGCGGAGGGAGCCTCCAAGCTGGTGATACCCGCGGAACTTACTTCGGGTCAGGTGGAGGAAATTGAGGAAATTGCCCGCAAAGCATTTACCGCCATTGATGGTTCCGGATTTGCGCGAATTGACTTTTTTATTCAGCGGGAAACGGGGAATATATATATAAACGAAATCAATACCATTCCAGGGTTTACCAAGTACAGCATGATGCCTCTCCTTTGGGGAGACAAAGGGGTGACCTTCCCGGAATTGATTCAAAGAATAGTGGGGTATGGGTATGAAAGATATTATGCTAAAAATCGTCGGCAAACAAATCTATGTCGGTGAAGAAGAAGAAAAAATTGAACTGGTGACCGAAGGGAAATTTTATAAAAAGGGGAAATCCCTCTTTTTAGAGTATGATGAAAGTGAATTTTCCGGTCTTCCCGGGTGTAAGACCCATTTGCAGCTTACCGGTGACATCATTCGGATGAAGCGAATAGGGGATCCGGAGGATGAAACGGTGATCCAGTTTGAAACAGGGAAACGTACCATGGGGTTTTATGAGACACCCTTTGGTGTTTTTGAAATGGAAGTGCTGACAAACCACGTGGAAAATAACATGGGCGAAGAGGGTGAGGGATCTCTTGATATTGATTATCATATCAGTCTTCGCGGATTGTCCGAGAGCCACAATAAATTAAAGATTGAAGTCATGTAGCGGGTTTGAGAGCTGATTGATATTTCTACGACCCGAGGGACCCCGGCGAATTTTCCATGGGGTAGGACTGGGGAAGTGATGGTTGAATGCGGAACCAGGAAATTTTAAGGGAAGGATGAATTGACAGTATGAAACAAAGAACGGTAAGAGCCATTGCCATTATTATCGCCATTGCCATGGTGCTCACCTCCTTGGCATTTGTTTTGTTTATTCCGTCTGTATACGGGGCCACCGCACAGGATACCGCAAAGATGGAGCAGCGAATGCAGAGCTTGGAGGAATACCTTCTATATATTGAAGAGAATTACAAGGACCAGGTATCCTTGGATGCTCTGGTGAATGGGGCTTTTGCGGGGGTGCTAACCAGTCTCAATGACCCATACAGTGTATATTTTGAGGAAACGGCAGGTGCCAGTTCTTTTCAGAATCAAGTCAATAATAATTACGAAGGAGTGGGAGTCACTATTCAAAAAAGCGGGAATCAATGTTTGGTGACGGACATCCACACGGGAGGCCCAGCCGCCAAGGCGGGAATTCAGGTGGGAGATTATCTCACCTTTATTGATGGAAAAAGCCTGGAGAATAAAGCCTTGGAAGATATCGCCGTGTTGCTTCGAGGGCCGGCAGGTTCTACCGTAAAAATTACGGTGCTTCGAAGTGGTATGTCTTACGACATCACGGTGACTCGAGAGAAGATACAGAATCAAGCAGTAGCCTATCAGTTGATGGGGGAAGACATTGGGTACATTAAGATTTCCTCTTTTGATTCCGATAGTGATCAAGAATTTAATAAAGCACGAATTGCTTTGGTGAACCAGGGGGCGGAAAAACTCATCCTGGACCTTCGGGGCAATGGAGGTGGCCTGATTAATACTGCCATTAATATTGCGGACTACTTTGTAGAAGAAGGGGCGATTACCCATTTTTATCGACAGGATAAGCTGGTGGAAACACATAATGCCACCAAGGCCCATATCCCGCCTTTGCCAACCGTGGTGTTGATTGATAACAATAGCGCCAGCGCAACGGAGCTGTTGGCCGCCGCAGTAAAAGACCATAAAGGGGCAACCTTGGTGGGAAAGACCACCTACGGCAAGGGTGTGGCTCAAATGGTAGGAACCCTTCCTTATGAGGGCAGTTTTAAATTGTCCGTGTTTTACTTTGTAAGTCCGTTGAAAAATGACATTCACGGAAAGGGTGTGGAGCCGGACTATTGGGTGGACAATCAAATCGCTTCGGATTTGGTGAAGGCAAAGGCTTCTTACGAGGGATTTGTCCCCATGAAGGAAAAGGTAAAACCTTCTGCCGGCATGACGGGCCTGAATGTATATGGCGCTCAGCAGCGACTTCAGTTACTGGGCTACCCGGTGCAACCCACAGCCGTCATGGACCCGGAAACGGTGAAAGCAGTCACTGATTTTCAACGAAATATGGGCCTTTGGCCATATGGAGTGCTAGACTATACCACCATGGTTCAGTTGGATACCCAAAGCTACAACTACTCTCACGGGGTGGTGACGGAAGATTACCAACTGGAAAAAGCACGGGAACTTCTACAGGATAACTAGCGGATATATTCCGGAGAAAGAGCGTATACCCATCGCTCTTTTTTCATGAAAAGGGAACCATTAAAGGACTTCTTTGGTTGAAGTAAAAGGGGTCCTTTGGTATAATAAGGGCGTTGTTTTTAGGGCAAATCATTTGTTCATGGATCGGTAAAAGGAGCAGAAGTTATCACAGTTTGGGGAAAGAGGTGAAGGCATGGGAGTTATCGGGTTTGATTCGAATCTATATATGGAGCAGCAGGCAAAATACATTCTGGAGCGGATTAACCAAGGAGACAGCCAACGCTTGTATTTGGAGTTTGGTGGGAAGCTGGTTCATGACAAGCATGCCATGAGAGTGCTTCCGGGATTTGACGAAAATGCAAAAATTAAGCTGCTTCAAAAGCTGAAGGATCAAGCCGAAATTATACTTTGCATCTATGCCGGGGATATTACCACCAGCAAGACCCGACAAGACTTTGGCATTACCTACGACCTGGAAGTTCTTCGATTGATTGACACCTTTCGACAGTTCCAACTGGAAATCCATGGGGTGGTGGTGACCCGATATGAGGATGCACCGGCGGTGAATATGTTTATCAATAAGCTGAACCGCAGGGGAATCCGAACTTATAAACACTTCTATACTAAGGGGTACCCAACGGATGTGGAAACCATCGTTTCCGAAGAAGGCTATGGGGCCAATCCATACATAGAGGTGACCAAGCCTCTGGTGGTGGTAACCGGGCCGGGAGGGGGATCCGGAAAACTGGCCACTTGCTTATCCCAACTGTATCATGATTACCGACGAGGCACTAAAGCAAGATATGCGAAATTCGAAACTTTCCCCATCTGGAATCTTCCCTTGAAGCATCCGGTGAATGCGGCTTACGAGGCGGCTACCGTAGATTTGAAGGATGTGAATATGATTGACAATTTTCACCTGGAGGCTTACGGAGAAACGGCAGTAAACTATAACCGGGACCTGGAAGTTTTCCCTGTTGTGAAGCGAATTATTGAAAAAATTACGGGACAGGAATCCGAATATAAATCCCCCACGGATATGGGCGTGAATCGAGCGGGATTCGGCATTATTGATGATGATGTATGTAAAAGAGCGGCAGAACAAGAAGTGATTCGACGATATATCATCGCCAAGTGCGACTACAAAAAGGGGAAGATATCCGAGGATGCCGTCAGTCGTTCCAAATTGCTGATGGATGATATGAACCTGAAGGTGGAAGATCGAGGTGTGGTATTACCGGCCAGAGAATATGCGGAATACAAACGTAATTGCGACCAGCGATATGAAAATGTGGTAGTGATGGCCATGGAATTGTCGGATGGTTCGATGGTAACGGGGCGCAGCTCTCGCAGAATGGTGGCAGCGGCTGCCTGTGTGTTGAATGCCATTAAGAAATTGTCCCATATTGGGGATGATATCCCGTTGATTTCCCCCACCATACTGGAATCCATTCAACACTTGAAAACAGAAATATTATCTCAGGACCGCAGTAGTTTAAATCTGGAGGAGATTCTCGGTGCGCTGGTGATATCTTCCCATACCAACCCGGCGGCGGAGTTGGCAGCTCAGAAGTTAGGAGAAGTCCGGAGTCTTCGGGCCCACTGTACCGCCATTCTTAGTGATCGGGATGAGCAAACCCTTCGAGCCCTCGGAGTGGATGTGACCAGCGATCCGGAGTATGTGACCACCAACTTATATTTTTCTTAATCGGAAATGATCCATCAGGAGTGTCCATGAAAAAAGAAAAAATGGTCTGTATCGGAAATAGTATCACCAATGGATTTCCCTTTAAACGAAGCCAGAGTTTTCCTTCATTGATTCGGGAAGCTACCGGGTGGGATGTCATCAATAAAGGGAACAACGGGGAAACCACAGAGCAGGTATTGGAACGATTTCCCAAGGATGTGCTAGCTCATGGCCCGGACCGGGTGACCATATTGACAGGCACCAACGATTTTATCTTTCAACGGGACACGGTGGAGGGCGCTTTCCATAAGATAAAAAAGATGGTATCGTTGTCCCGGGAGAATGGTATCCAAGTTCTTTTAATGACACCGATTCTAACGGTACCGGAAATGGCTCGGGAAGCCTGGATGAGCACGGCAAATGTGGACTATTTTCAAGTGAATCGGAAGTTACTGGAGCTTGGGGAGAAAATTCTCGATTATGGTTCGGGAGAGAATCCGTCAGAGATTTTTTGTCTGGATTTGGCCGCCCCCTATGAAGAATATATGAAAAATACCAGCCCTGTCATAGCATACCAAGATGGATTGCATCCCACTGTGGAGGGGCAGGAATTTTTGGCTCGGCGAATCCTTGAGAAATGGGTGAATATATAGCGGGGTCTCTTTCTTTTTTTGACAAGAAATAGTAAACTATAGAATAAGTGAGTGTGATGAGTGGTTCCATGGGAAGTCGGAAGGAAAGGGTGTTGTTATGATGAAGCGGACAAAGTGGTGGTTAGCCATTTTTTTCCTGTGTCTGCTACCCCTTGTGGGATGTGGGCAAGATAACCAAGTCCGTACAGAAACTATAATTTTCCCCACCGCCGGAGAGTATGCGTCGGTGATTTTTAATGTGCCGGAAACCTGGATTGATGATATGAGTCACACAACCGACGATCCCATGGCTGGCCCTTCGGGATATTTGGTATTTGGTCCGGAGGAAGAGTGGTATGCAGGAACCCGTCCGGTTTATTTGACGGGAGAAATGCAAAACCTACTGATGGGGTATTTTAGTGGACGCCCCTCAGAGTATAAGCTGGACCAGGTGGATTGGACGGCCTTTTTTGAGGAATACTTATTGGAACTTCATCCGGAAGCCAAGGATTTGCTGGTGGAAGAAATGGAGGCGCCGGAAACTGGCCTTTGGGAAGTGGGATATACAGCCACCTTCTCCTGGGAAGGAGAAAGCTATCGATATGGATTTGGCATCGGACCCCAAATTTATTGTCTGTGGGGGCATAAAGAAGTGCTACCTCCGGAATTGATGCAGAAAATTTTATTTTCTCTAAGACTTTCCGAAGATCCGGAGAATGTGATGGGGAAATATGCGATGCAGGAATTTTCCGGAGATTGGGACAAGGAAACCAAGGCCCTTTTGGAAACCATGCTAAAAGACCACATCGCCATGGATCTTCCCATTCAACGAACCATTATTGGCTATAAGATACATTCCATGGAGCCGAAAGTCCCGGCTCATGATATTCCGCAAAGCCTCAACCATATTATTCCTTATCCGGATCAGATACCTTGGGATATGATTTATCCTTCGGTTCGAGTCTATCAGGTGGATTATGAACTGATTCCTTATCGACCGGAGCAGTATATGGACTTTGCCGGCGGAGATTTTCAGTTAACGGAAGAAGGAAATAAAAGATACACCAAACGGTATGCGGTGTTTGCAGAAAACAACTTTGTGGATCACGAAGATTTAAGCAAGCTATATTTTCTCGGGTTCATTTCCCCCTCGGATCTGGCAGAGATCGGGATGGATGCCAGTGTGCTGAAGCTGGCGGATCGATGGTTTGAAGATACCATTGTTGCCTATGCGGAGGTCATTCATGGGACTCCCTATGTAGGCGATGCCATGAAGGTGGGAAGTTTGATTATGTCTCTGCCGTTCCACGAAACCATCAATACGGAAGAAGGAACCTTTGCAGAAAAAGCCTTGGCGATTCAAACAGAGCAAGAGCCTTATGGGATTGTGGTGAATTATTGGTTGGAGGCACCGTTACATGACCAAACGGGCTTATCCTCCCGCGTTTGGAATCGGGACGCAGATCCATTCCCGGGAGCGGACCTGAACCCATATATCAAGCGTCAGGTTTACCGCAACATGGGATACATTTTTTCCGGGGTTCAAAATGTCACCTATGTGACCATTCACGTATGGACCCAGCGAGGAGATGAGGAAGAGACCTTTGTTCGAACTACGCTGAGAGGGCAGCGGAATGATTTTCCGGAGGTGGTCTATGATATCCCATAACATGTTTCGATTTGATGGACAAGTGGCTCTGGTAACCGGGGCAGGAAATCGGGAGGGGATTGGTTTTGCCACGGCGAGAATCCTGGGTCAACTGGGGGCGCAAGTGGCCTTGGCGGCCACCACGGACCGAATATATGACCGGGCCGGAGAGTTGGAATCTCTGGGAATCTCTGCCAAGGGATATATTGCAGACTTGATGAAGGAAGAAGAAGTGGAAGGGCTGATTCAACAAATTCTTCGGGATTTTTCCGGGATTCATGTGCTGATTAATAATGCGGGGATGACCCAGGTGGGCCAACCGGAAAGCTTTACGGATTTTCTTCATACCTCTTCGGAAAGCTGGGAGCAGGAGCTTCGTCGGAATGTAACCATTCCATTTTTTGTGACCCAAAAGGTTTTGCCCCATATGATAAAGCAAGGCTACGGAAGAATTGTAAATACATCTTCCGTCACCGGGCCATTGGTGAGCAATCCGGGAGAAGCGGGCTACAGTGCTGCCAAAGCGGCTATTGTGGGAATGAGTAAGGCCTTGGCACTGGAAGTGGGCTCCCATGGGATTACGATAAACAATGTGCTCCCCGGTTGGATTGCCACCTCATCTCAAACAGAGGGCGAGGCGGCGGGAGGAAGAAACACAGCCTTAAAGCGTAGCGGCACACCGGAAGAAGTGGCCCATGCTATGGTTTTTCTGGCTTCCAAGGAAGCCTCATATATTACGGGAGCGTCTCTTGTAGTGGATGGAGGAAACATACTCCAGGAATACAAGGGCCCTTCCGAAAATTACTATTAAAGAAAAAATAAAACTTGAAAAAGAAAAGGAAAAAGTGAGGGAAGCATCATGGGACAGGTGAACAGAGAGAAATTACAAGTACAGTACGAAAAAGAAGTTCAGTTGTTTGAAAGAAACCACCCCAAGTCCGGCCAACTTTACCAACAGGCCAAGGACAGTTTGCTTCAGGGGGTGCCCATGAATTGGATGACCAAATGGGCAGGCAGTTATCCTGTTTTTGTAGATCATGCCAAAGGAGCTCATTTCGTAGACGTGGACGGCAACCGTTATTTGGACTTATGCCTGGGAGATACGGGGTCTATGATTGGCCATGCACCCGACCCGGCGGTGGAAGCTATCACCCGGTATGTTCAAAAGGGAACTACCTTTATGTTGCCAACCGAAGATGCCATATGGAATTCCGAAGAGTTGGGAAGACGTTTTGGAATGAAATATTGGCAATATGCTACCAGCGCTACGGATGCCAATCGCTTTTGTCTTCGGCTGGCTCGAGAGGTAACGGGTAGGCCTAAAGTGCTGGTATATAATTGGTGTTACCACGGAACCGTGGATGAGACAGTGGCAGTTTTGGATGAGAACACCGGGCAAACGGTGGCCAAACCAGGCTCTTTGGGGCCTCAGTGTAATCCGGAAATCACCACCAAGGTGATTGAATGGAATGATGTCTCGGCATTGGAGGAGGCTTTACGGGATGAGGATGTGGCAGCGGTTCTGGCGGAGCCGGTGATGACCAATTGTGGTATCGTTCATCCGGAACCGGGCTATCATGATAGACTACGGGAGTTGACCCAAAAATATGGAACCTTATTGATTATTGATGAAACCCATACAATATGTACCGGTGTGGGAGGTTATACCAAAGAATATGGTTTGAAGCCGGATATGGTGGTGGTGGGGAAAACCATTGCGGCAGGAATTCCTGCGGCGGCGTACGGATTTACCCGAGAGTTAGGTGAAAAGGTAGCCTCGGCCATTCCCCCGGAGCTATGCGATATCGGCGGAATCGGAGGGACTTTAGCCGCCAATGCTTTGAGCATGCATGCCATTCGCGCCGTATTGTCCCAGGTGTTGACAGAAGAATTTTATGAAAAAACCATCCCCCTGGCCACTCGATTTAACCAAGGGGTACAGCAGGTGATTGACAAGCATCAACTTCCCTGGAACACCACCCAGCTGGGTTGCCGTACGGAATATTGGTTCCGGAAGGAGCCGGCAAGAAATGGCGGAGAAGCTGAGGCTGCCGTAGACTTTGCATTAGATCAATACATGCACCTAGCTAGCCTGAATCGAGGAATTTTGATGACACCTTTCCACAACATGGCGCTGATATCGGCAGCCACCACGGAAGAAGATATCGATTACCACACCAAAGTTTTTGAAGAAATCGTTACCGCTATTTTAGAGAACTAATACAAAAATCAAACATAAACTTATGAGATGCCACCCGTTATGGGTGGCATAATTATTTCATTAAATGGGCCGCAATGACTACCCGCTGAATCTGGTTGGTTCCCTCATATATTTGGAGTATCTTTACGTCTCGCATAAATCGTTCCGCTTCATTTTCCTGAAGGTATCCTTTTCCCCCTAGGATTTGAACTGCATCCGTGGTAATGCTCATGGCATAGTCGGAGCATAGGGTTTTTGCCATGGCGACTTGCTTGGAAAAAGGTTTTCCTTGTGAAAGAAGGTAGGCACTTTCCAATAGGAGCCAGCGAGCACTTTCTATTTTCATGGCCATATCTGCTAACATAAAGGAAACTCCTTGATTATCGATGATCGGCTTGCCAAACTGGACTCTGTTTTTCGCATGGCGTAATGCCAAGTCATAAGCACCCATGGCTCCACCTAAAGCTTGAGCGGCCACGCCCAATCTTCCGGTATCAATGGTGGTCATGGCGATTTTAAATCCCATTCCTTCTTCGCCCAGTAGATTCTCTTTGGGAATTAAGCAGTCCTCAAAAATCAACTCTCGTTGCACGGTAGAACGTATTCCCATCTTTTTATATTCTTTTCCAAAGGTAAAACCGGGAGTCCCTTTTTCCACGATGAAAGCACTGATACCCTTGGTGCCTTTGGTTTTATCCGTCATGGCAATGACGGTATAGGTATCCGCATACCCTGCGTTGGTGATATAAATTTTACGGCCGTTGATTTTATAAAAATCACCTATTTTTTCAGCGGTTGTTTCTTGCATGGCAGCATCGCTTCCCGCATTGATTTCCGTCATGGCAAAAGCACAAAGCTTTTCGCCTTTCATGAGAGGAGGAAGAAAGGTTTGGCGCTGCAGGGGATTACCAAATCGATAAATGGGGTAGGAACCTAAGGTCATCAACACGGACCAGGCAGCTCCCACAGAAACATCTTTACGACAGATTTCTGCCAGAGCCAATGTCAAATCCACAAAATCTTTTCCCATACCACCGTATTCTTTGGGATAACATAAGCCCAACCACCCCTTGGGTGCCATTTTTTCTTTGAAAATTTGGTAAACCGGCTCAAAGGATTGTTCTTCATCCCGCTGTACCGCACCGGGTGCGATTTCTTTCTCTGCAAATTCTCTTACCTGGGCTATGAATGATTCTCTTTCTTCTCCTAATTCTAAGATCACTGGAATGTCCTCCTTTCAGGTCATGGATATATTGTCTTCTTTTATGATATCACATTTTAGGAAAAAGGGAACTTGTCACCATCCGAAGGACGGTGTCAAGTTGTTGTGGAGTTTTTCCTTGACAACACTCCTGATGTCATCCAACCAGACTCCTCTGCCGACCATAAGAACGAATCAGAATCTGTGTTGCTTCATTACTTGCTGGTAAATACAGT
>Ga0334896_1000105_pt1 | contig 124670 bp, 101 predicted proteins | sample GraSluR3_MG_8_FD_207734 | JGI IMG/M metagenome (GOLD analysis project Ga0334896, IMG submission 207734) | Sludge microbial communities from methane-producing bioreactor in Wageningen University, Netherlands - Granular Sludge_27_06-R3 | ecosystem: Engineered > Bioreactor > Anaerobic >... | reverse complement strand
GATCAAGAAGCATGGGCGCAGAGCCAAAAGCCTGTTCAAGTATGGACTGACTTATCTCGCAAAGATCTTGTTTTCATCTGATTTAGATGAATTTAGAAACTGTTGTAAATTTTTGTCATGTACTTAGTGAAATAATTCATGTTTTATATTTATTGATTAATTTTTTCTTTTTATCAGGCATTGCCCAAACAAGTTCAAAGGATAGCAATTAAAATCATGCGCAATGGTTTGAAACAATTGAATGACATTGCCAAACCCTTGTTATTTAAATCTTTAAAATAGCTAATATGATTCTAACTGTTTGAAATTGGTGTATGAAAAACTTGTTCTGATTTTTTAATGTATCCCATTTGAAGCCACTCATTTTGGGACGGATTTGCCTGATTTTTTTTTCTTATGTAAACTACAAATCGCAGCCATGCAGATTTTAGACTAAAGCTTAAATTTGATTCCGGCTCCGGCCACTAATTGTCCGCCATCAATGATTACATATTTTACCTCGGCAAAAGGCAGAATATTGCCTCCAATGCTAAAGTTGGCTCCGGCACCCAGGTTAAGGCCAAAACGACCGTCGGTTGTGCTGTAATCGCCGGATGATCCCCAACCATAAGCACCGTCATACTTTAGTTTCACGCTGCTATAGTTGAGCCCGCCGATTCCGTAAACTCCAAGGTTTTCCTGAGTGAGGAGATAATAATTGGCATTCACATTTACCTCTAACCAGTTCATTTTAAACCCATAAAAATCCTTTGGAAAATAATAGATCAGTGAAGGCGACAGGGTGAGGTTCTCGATCAGAGGAAACTCTGCATTGGCACCAATGCCGATATTTTCAATCTCCGATCCATAAGCCAGAAATGCGCCAAGTCGTTTTTCGCTTTGAGCCTGAGCATTGAAGCCCAATAATAGAAAGAATAGAATACTGAAAAGTGTTGGTTTGAAATTCATAATGTTTAGTGTTAAATGATTGATAATTAATGCTTAATTGCGTTATTTATGGTTTATTTAATTTTATTCATTTGTTTACTTACGTTCAAAATTCAAGCTATGATTTATAGCTCAGAATTTTGGTTTCTTTTCCTTCCTTAAAAAATTAAAGCTTGTGCTTTTTTTGAGGTTGCTTTCTAAATTATTTATAGCAGATTGGGCAAAAGGTAAACATCATGCACAAAAATTTTTTGAAAAAAATGTTTACTTTTACGCTTTGTGGCTATAAATGAACAAAGAGAATAAGTTAATAAAGCACATCAAATCAGGCGACAAAACCGCATTGGAAGCCGTATATACAAGATATCGAAAAGAATTCTTGCTTTATACCTCCCGATTTTCGGTTAGTGACGAAGATGCGTTGGACATTTATCAGGATGCAGTTGTTGTGTTGTACGAGAATATTATCTCCGGAAAATTGAATACACTGTCGTCTTCGCTAAAGACTTATCTTTTCTCGATTGGTAAATATCAGTTATACAATCGGCTGAAGGTGAAGGTGTCGATTGAAGATATTACTGAGTTTGAGCTGATTTTGAAGGAGGAAAAACAGGAGGATTTGTTAATGACAGAAGAAAATATCAACAAATTACAAGGTGCTTATAACGACCTGGGCGAACAATGCCAAAAGGTCTTAAAACTTTTTTACCATGATAATTTGTCCTTGGACGAAATCATGAAAAATCTGAATTACAATTCAAAAGATGTGGTGAAAAGTCAAAAATCACGTTGTTTGAAGCAATTGAAAGAAATCATGTTAAAAATGCAAAATGAACCCCGCTAATCTGGCCGAAAAATATATTCAAAACAAAGCAACTGCCAGCGAGCTGGAAGAAATTAAAAGCTTGCTTGAGGAAGATGCTGAGTTTAAACAGGAGCTTTTGTTTTTGCTTGAGCTTCGTGAAGCGATTAAACGAGAAGAGCGTCATAAACTGAAGCAGCAACTTCAGCAACTGGAGCACAAACCAAAAACGATTAAACTCTTTCCAAATGTCTGGAAATATGTCGCAGTTTTTGTTTTTGGACTTGGTTTGTTATGGTATTTTAACCGCCCTCACAATTACGACAGGATTTTTGAAGAAAATTTCGTGCCTTTTCCAAATATTGAAGCCCCTTCCGTAAGGGATTCCAACATCAATAAAAGTGACCTTAAAAGTGCCTTTAGCCTCTATGATAATCGTGCGTATGAGCAAGCAGCCTCTGCATTCAGAGCATTATCGACTAATGAACAAATGTCCTTTACAAACTTTTATCTGGGTGTGAGCCTTCTTGCAGATAATCAGACAGAAGCTGCCATTGAAGTTTTGGAAAATCCTGACTGGATTGTTCCGGAAAAATACCAAAATCAAACAGATTGGTATCTGGCTCTGGCTTATCTAAAAATGCATGACAAAGAAAAGGCATTGTTTTATTTGAGCAAAGTATCAGAAAGTGAAACTGCCCTCAGCGCGAAAGCAAAAAATTTGCTGGATGTCATAAATTCGTGAGCAAAATCATGATTTCTTCAATTTTTTTGGTCAGATATACGCTTCGAACCAAAAATTGATTTCCTTCCGGGATAGGCATTCAAATCATAAATATTTTTCATCTTTCTCTTATTCTGTTATTTATAGCTGCATTGGGGCAGCAATGTTGCAGCTGAAAAGTCAAATTGTAGAAAAGGGCTATTTTTGGCGCTGAAACCAACATACATCAGACTTTATGAAAAACAGGCTAGTGGTTATTCTTATTTTGTTTGTTAATTTTTCCCTTTTTGCGCAAAACAACTGGCAATCGTCAACAAAAATTGCCGATTCTCTTTATGCAGCTAATCAATTTAAGGAAGCTTTAAACTACCGAAAAAAAGCATTGGATGCTGCCCAAAACGAATCGGATTCAATACGGATATTCTTGTATGCTTTGCAACAATTTACCTTGGCAGAACAGGAATTTTATCAGGGCAGAGGTCCTAATCCTGAGGCCTATGCCTTAATGCAAAAAGCACTTGACACCTTAAAAACAACCCATGTGAGTTCAGAAAAAATGAGTTCACTAAATCTGAAACTGGCAACTTACGCTTTTGATTTTATGTATAAGCAACAAGATGCTGAAGCTTATTTAGAGGAAGCTCTGCGATTTGCCCATCAAAGTCCGGATTTTAATCCGATTCAATTAATTGAGATGATGGAGTTTTCGGGTTATTTGAAAATTTTGGCTCGGAAATACGATCAAGCCATTCAAATGACAGAAAACGCAATTGAAAACTGTGCTCGACTTGATCAGACTGATGATGATGTGCTTGAGCTAAAGGCAAAGCTGCTCTATAATCTGTCGCTTGTGCATAATGTACAGTTTCTGGACATCCCCCAAAAAGAATACCACTATACACTGGAGGTGGAAAAAATTCTGAATCAAATGGAGGCACCTGATATTGAACATTTTATCTTGACTTATGGGCGTTTGGCTTTGTTTGAGAATGATTACAGAAACTACCCCAAAGCCAAAGGGTTTATGACAAAGGCATTTGATTTGTATCACAAACACGAGCAAGAACTGCGTGCTAATCCGCGAATCGGATTAAAACTGGAACTAACCTTATACCGGGCATATATAAGTATTTTGAATGTCAATAGTAAAAATCAGGAATTAGCAGAGACAATTGCTACTGTCGAAAAAATTGTAAATTCTAATGAACTGGATGAAGTGGAAAAAGGCCTCTACAAAGGCATGATAAATGATATAACGATGTATTTCGCTTATGTAAATCCCAAGCTGGATTCTGCTGCGAAATATAACAACATAGCACGCTCCATCGAGCTCGACTCTAAGAAAGCACCTTACTCCCTGGAATCTTATAATCAGCAAGCCAGGGTGAATAATATTCTGCTTAATTACTTGAAAAAGGATTACCAAAAAGCCATCACACTTATCGCGGAAGCTGAACAAACCACGGGTTATTATTCGGATAAAACACTACTGGAAATAAAAGCCAAATGTTTGCTAGAATTGAACAGGCCTGAAGAAGCATTAATAACTGTAAATGAATTGCTTGTATCCATATCTGAAAGCAATAACGAATTTGATTTCACAGCGAATGATCTGGAGGATTTCACCCCGGGTTTTGTTATTGCGGATGTTGAAAATCTGGTTCGGCTGGCAATTGCAATGAGAAAGCATTATGGAGCATACACCAAAGAGGAAGAAAAACTCTATTGGTTGGCTTTATCACAATTTGAAAATAATATGGCTAATACGCCCTTGAATAAAATGCTGAAAACGACTTTCGACAGAATAACAGCAGGGCTTTTGAATGCAGCAACAGAGCGCGATTTCACGCTGAAGGAAAACAATCATTTACTGAGTTTTATGGAAAAAGTTTCTTCACAGGATTTACTCAATAACTATTTATTAAACAGGGAAATTGCCGGTGCCACCGAATTATATCAACTGGTTGAAGAAGAGCAATATATCCGGTCAAAAATCACCCTGTTAAAAAAGCAATATCAAAGAACTAAGAATGACAGTATTCGGCAACAATTATTTGAGACCGAACTCGCCCTGCAAAAGCTGGACGAACAATTAACCATTCGGCTAAAAGGCAGTAGTGCGGTATTCACCACACCGGAGATTGACATCACGCAGTTTGCAGAAAAAAACATTTTGAAATTCAAAATGGCTCAAAACCAATTATTCCTGATGGAGATACATGACGGCAGGATGAAAATCAATAATCTTGGTGATTATGTGGCTTTGCGTCAGGAAATTGAAGCTTTTCTGATCAATTTGAATGATTTGTCAATCTCTATTGATGCGCTTAAAGAGCAAGGTGGGCAACTTTATGCTAAACTCTTTGAAAACGAGTATGAGTTTGGAAAGCATACGGTAGTCATTCCCGACGATATCCTTTACTATTTACCTTTTGAACTGTTAGTCAGTAAGGACGACTTTCTGATCAAAGAGCACATCATATCCTACGCATCAAATGCTTATTTTATTGAAAATGAGCAAATAATTAGTAATTCTGACCTGGATCAAAAAGTTGTGCTTTTTGCACCTGCATACACTTCAACAATTCCTGAAAGTCAGCTGGCTGTTCGTGGTGAGGCGTATTCCTTATCGGGTGCCGAAGAAGAAGTGAGTGTAATATCCACATTAGTGGCAGCCGAGGTTTTCAAAGGGAAGCAAGCCTCCAAAAGTAAGTTCAAATCGTTGGACAAAAATGCCTCTGTGCTGCATCTGGCTATGCATGCCAACCTAAATGATAATGATCCGGAGTTGAGCAGTTTGTTATTTTCAAGTTCCGAAACGGATTATGAAATGTATATTTCAGAGCTTTACGGGCTAAATTTTAATGCGGAGCTTGCAGTTTTAAGTGCTTGCAATACAGGTGTAGGCGGGTTTAAAGATGGAGGAGAACTGGTGTCGATCCATCACGCTTTTACAACAGCCGGCATTCCGTCAAAGGTTGCCAGCCTTTGGAATGCACCCGATTTGTCAACCAAAGCCATCATGATTGACTTTTATAAGAACCTTCGCAACGGACAGGATAAAGCTACTGCTCTGAGACAAGCGAAATTACGCTATCTGAACAATCCTGAAAACGAAATGCTTCAGCATCCTTTTTACTGGGCCGGATTTATACTTTCAGGTGATAACACACCCTTACAATTGCAGCAAGCTTCATTTTGGTATCGCTATCCGATTCTTATTGCAGCTATGCTCTTCTTGGTAGTCGTATTGGTTTTTATCCTGATCAAAAAAAAAGGAATTTTCGAAAATTGATACGCTAAATATCCTAATTTATAATAAGTTATAAAGGCTATTTCCCGGCTTGATGATCAATTAAAACAACGCGATAAAACTTTGTTTTCCAATCGACTTTGCAAGAACTTTTATTTGTTAAACTCTTGTTAATATTTATTTATTCAACCTTGGTTTGTATAGTTTTACCACATATAGCAAATGATGACCAGCATTCGTGGCATAAAAACTTCAATATTTTATTCATTAAAACTAATACTATGAGAACCAATTCTATTTACAAGTTTCAGATTGCTTTGATTTTACTGCTTTCAATATCGCAGTTTGCTAATGCTCAAATCTTTAAAAATGAGATTCCGATTCCTTACCAGGTGCAGGGAGATCATTTTGAGATTGACATCGCCGGAGGGCAGCATAATTTTGATCCTAACGGTTTTGTCACTGATATCAATTTAAATGTGTCGCTGGCCACTTATTGTTACAATAGAACAGGGCAAGCCGCTGGTGAAAAAATGTCGTATTTGGGTCCCACTTTGATTTTTACTAAAGACCATGATTTGACTTTTGATATCTCAAATTCGTTGCCAGACGGAGCTAACACCACAGTTCACTGGCATGGCCTTAATATCCCTGCTGCGATGGATGGCGGTCCGCATCAGGTTATTTTCAATGGCTCCAACTGGACGCCTTATTTTAATATGATCGATGAGGTTCAAACCTGTTGGTATCATACCCATCTGATGGATTTAACTACCGATCAGGTGATCAGAGGTCTGGCAGGGATGATCGTAGTAGAGGATCCGGCAAACGACCCGTTGTATCAGGTTTTGCCACACAACTATGGCCAAAACGATTTCCCTCTGGTGATTCAGGAAAAGGGATTTGTACTCGACTCAACCACCACACCACCAACGGCAGTAGCCATCAAGGCAGGCGAAAAACCCGGCAATGGGCCATACACCTTGATAAACGGTGTAGTAGGGGGGTATCTGAAAGTTCCGGCTGAGGTAGTGCGTTTGAGGATTTTGAATGGCAGTCCCCGCAAAATGTTTCATATTGGCTTGTCAAAAGAGTTAGCCTCTCCTTCAAACTTCACAAGCATGTGGATGGTAGCAACCGGAGGAGGCTATGTTGATGTGCCCCGACCCACTGATTCCACCTTGATGTCGGTAGGCGACAGGAGAGAGTTTCTGGTGGATTTTGCCCAGTTTAACGATGGTGATACAGTTTATATGACGAATTTGGCGGTTCCGCATGATATGAATTATGGCTCAACCAATGGTAAGGCATTGATGGCTTTTATTGTTGATCATAGCCTGGCGTCTGAGAATCCTGTAACAACTTTGCCAAGCACTCTGGTTGATTACGAACTGACTCCTGGTCCCGTTTTTATGACAAGAGAGAAAAACCTGATGGGTTCAGGCGGAAGCGGACATGTATGGACGATTGATGGCACGCCCATGGATATGATGGTGATAAACGACACTGTTTTGGTGAATACCAAAGAACGCTGGGTAATCAATAACCTCACAAATAAATCTCATCCTTTTCATATTCATAAGGTACAGTTTCAAGTAGTTGAATACACCGGAAAAGTTGGTGTGCTTGATTCAGTGGCAACCTATACGCATCCCGATCTGCCTGACGAATTGTTTGGGTTCAAGGATGTTCAGCTAATCCGTCCGGGAGCAACACTTATTTTTGAAGCCCGTTTTGACAGTTTCCCTTCGCCACTTAATCCAAACCAGGGTTATATGTATCATTGCCACATCCTTACACACGAAGACACAAGCATGATGCATCAGTTTGTGGTAGTGGATTCAGCTGATTTCTACACGGGTCTGTCAGCAATCCCGGGAACGGAAAGACTGGAGGTGTATCCCAATCCTGCCACCAATGAATTGTATTTTAAAGGCAGTTTCGAAGAAGCCGGAACACTGACTTTTTATGATCTCAGGGGTAAAATCTTAAGGAGAGAAGCATATCATGCAAGAGCTAGTAAAGCTGTTTCTGTGCATGACCTGCCCAGGGGTGTTGTTATCGTTGAGTTGTTTTTGGCAAATAAACGCTATATTTCAAAGCTAAGTCTGTATTAGCTCAGCGGATTATTATTAATAAAAGAGCAGTGTGGGGCAATCCTTCACTGCTCTTGTTGGTTTAAGATCGGCATCTCGACTACGCTCGATGACCTTGGATATGACAATCGGAATCTCTACTCACTTCGACAAGTGCGAGCCGCTCGATGAACTTAAATCTGACAGTCAATTCAATTGTTAATTAGTTAAAGTAAGTTGGTGGAAGGGGGGGAGCCCTGCCATCTTCGTAGAGATAATCGTTTGTATTGCCGTTGAGGGGCGGAGGCCTGACATCTTAAATTGAAAGAAATATTGTTTAGGGTTTAGCGGCTGTTAAGCGTTACAAAATTGGGCTAAATGATTTAATTGTTTGATTATCTGTTGTTTGTTAGCGTGTTTCTTGTGCAAGTAAGGATAGTTTGAGGAAAAGTTTGGATGGTTTCGGAAAAAGTTTGTGTGTTTTCAGGAAAAGTAAGGGTTGTTTCGGAAAAAGTTTGGATGGTTTCAGAAAAAGTTTGTGTGTTTTCAGGAAAAGTAAGGGTTGTTTCTGAAAAAGTTTGGATGTTTTTAGAAAAAGTTTGTGTGTTTTCAGGAAAAGTAAGGGTTGTTTCTGAAAAAGTTTGTGTGTTTTCAGGAAAAGTTTGGATGATTCGAGTGCCGCAGCAAAATAACGGAAATTTCCACCCATGTAAGCATGAAGAACTTGAAATATGTAAAGAACCCTTTGGATCAGTCGGGAAGAATTGTATGAATAAAACTGTAAATGTTGATGAATGCCTTGCCAGTAATGTTTTTCTTTAAAGCAGTTAGGTTTTGCTTGTCAGAATATGCCTTAAGGGCTGCATGATCCGTTGAAACAGACGGATGTCGTGTGTGATTATTTCGGCTGTGCCTGTCATTTGAAGGTTAAATGCAAGGGCTTGTCCATAGCTTGTAACTAAACCTTCCGGAAAAGCAATCGTTACAAAATAAGAACCTTGCTCAGGCACATCTGAGATACCTGAAACTACACCCTCGAGCAGCCCATACTCCATATAAGGGTAGTTGTCGAGTCTGATATTGACGCGCTGACCCACAGCAATTTTGCCTGCACCTGCTGCCGGAATTTGCATCAATCCTCTGATTGCTCCTGAATCCCGGGGTAAAATAGTGAATACAGTTTCGCCAGTGTTTATGTTTTGATTGCTAGACCAAAATCGCGTAAAAATACAACTTCCTGCTTGGGGCGACCATAGCACATAGCGCTGCTCCCAAATTTCGATTTGTGCCAGGAGGTTCTGTTGTGCTTCTTCAGTGGCATTAATATGGTTTTCAAGCTGCTGTTGGAATTGAAGTTCAAGATCACGGATGTTAGCTTTCAACTGATTGATCTGTATTTTTAAACTGGCCAGTGTTGATCTGCTATTTTCAAAGGCCAGCTTTTTAGCCAGGTAAAAGCTCTGTATCTTTTCCAACTCCTGCTCCGGTATGACCTGTTCGTCAAAGAGGTTTTTGTATCGTAAAAAATCTTTACGAGCCAGCTCAAAATCTTTCTCGAGTGTGTTGCGCTGATCAAAGGAATAATTGTAAAGCAACTGATGATCGCTAAGCTGTTTTCCCAGGATAGCAATTTGTTCAGTGTGATATCCAATTCTTGTAAAAGTTGACAAAGCATGTTGTGATGTCCGCAAAGCCGTATAAAATTGCTGCAGCTCTCCCAGCTTATTGCCGGCATTGTCAATGAAGATATCAGGTGGAATAGAATCGCTTGCAGCATGAACATTCTCTTGCAATAGGTGCTTTAACCTGTTCACTTCATCAAAACTGGCCGGATTTTCGATGATGCCCAACAATTCTCCTTTGGAAACCTTTTGATTGTTCACAACGAAGATAGTATCTATCTTACCGCTGGTTCTCGCTTTTACTTCTGCCGGAGGCCTGTCGCTGGTTATTTCAACAGGGCCTGCAATGGTATCGGGGTATTTAAAAACCCACGAACCTGCCAAAAACACAATGATCACGACAAAAAACACCGCAATACCCGACCTGATTATTCTTCCGGGAGTTTTTCCTAAAATCTCATCTATTTCTCCTGATCGTATTTCGGGGTATTGTGGCATGATGTGATAGCTATTTATTCGTGATGATTTTAATCAATAAGAAGAGCCTCAAGCGTTTTGATTAGCACCTCACGATCAGGCAAGACATAGGTATATTTCGAAGCAAAAACATGATTTTCCAAGCCACTCATGATATATTCAGCCGCGATTTCATCTTTTTCAGTGCATAAGATAATCCCAACAGGTGGATTGTCATCTTTTTCATTCACTTCATTTTTAAAATAGTTAAGGTATGTATTGAGCTGACCAGCATCACTTATATGTAATTTTGTGGTTTTCAGTTCTATTAATACATAACTTTTTAATATTTTATTGTAGAAAACCATGTCAACATAATAGTGTGTGTTGTTAATTGTAATGCGATACTGAGTGCCTACAAACATAAACCCACGCCCCAACTCTAATAAAAAAAACTCGATATGCCGAATGAGTTTTGCTTCCAAGTCCCTTTCCAGAAGTGGCTTGTGCTCAGGAATGCCAAGAAATTCAAATACATATGGATTCTTTATAATATCCTCAGGTTCTGCTATTTGCTGCCCGGTTTTGGAGAGTTTCATGAGTGTATCTTTTGCTGCCTTGCCTTTCGATAGCAATAATCTTTCGTATAATGAGCTGTCAATTTGTCTTTTCAACTCACGCACCGACCAATTTGAATTTGCACATTCCTTTTCGTAGAACCCTCTTTTATGTGGTTCTTCTATAATAAGTAACTCACAGATATGCGACCAGCTAAGCTGTCCAGACAGTGTCTGGACATCCGGATACTCCAGATAAAACTTTCTCATATTGAATAAGTTCGATCTGGAAAAACCCCTTCCCAATTCCATTGTCAATTGTCCGGAAAGCTCCAATATAACCTGCCTAGACGAAACGGCATCAATCTGAAGGATGTTCTCGTATTCCGATATTGCTTTGCCAATATTCCAATATGCAGCAATCAAAGTGTGATTTACCTGTGAAGCGACCTGTTTTCGGGCATCAAGCATGATATCTTTGATGCTTTCAAGTAAGCCTTGCTGACCTAATATTCTTTCATTCTTCATAGAGGTAAAAATACAATTTTCTCTGCCATTTATTTCGTTTAATGCGCTGAAGCCATTAAAAAAACCTGTTAGGTTCCCAATTCCAGTTGATTTTTCACCAATTGGTAATAGCTGCCTTTTAGCGTCGTCAATTCATGGTGTGTGCCCTGCTCGATGATGCGCCCTTTTTCCAACACGACAATTTGATCGGCATTTTTAACTGTGCTAAGCCTGTGGGCAACCACAACAACAGTGCGCCCTTTGAAAAATTCATTCAGCTGCTCCATGATCATCTTTTCGTTGTTGGCATCCAGTGCATTGGTGGCTTCATCGAAAAAGATAAACTGTGGGTCTTTATACACAGCCCTGGCAATCAGTATCCTTTGTTTCTGTCCCTGGCTCATGCCAACGCCTTCCTGCCCTATCATGGTGTTGAAGCCCAATGGCAGTGTTTCGATATGCTCCAGAATATTGGCCACGCGCGAAGCGTGCAGCAGTTTTGACATATTGAGTTGTTCCTCGCTGATGCTGATGTTTCCGGCGATGGTATCCGAAAATATATAGCCGTCCTGCATCACAGCACCTACTTTGGAACGCCACATGGACGACGAAAGGTTCTCGAGCCTGAAAGGCCCCACCCTGATCTCACCTTCTACAGGCTTGTAAAAGCCAAGCAACAACTTGAGCAAAGTGGTTTTTCCGCTGCCCGAAGTGCCAACAATGGCGGTAACCTTATTTTGTGGGATAACCAAATTTACCTTATCAAGCACCAGCGGAGAGCGCGGGCCATCGTATTGATAGGATAGTTCTGATAATTCGATAGATTGCTCTGTATCCAATTCATGTATTTTTAAGGCTTGCTCACTAAGCGGCTCTTCATCCTCACGTAAGTGTACTTCGCCCAGACGTTCCAGGCTTATTTTGGCATCCTGAGCCGAGCGGATAAATCCAATCATTTGATCCACAGGGGCATTCATCATGCCGATGATGTATTGTACAGCCATCATCATACCCAGCGTCATCTCGCCCTGCACCACGGCATAAGCCGCCATAAAGCTGATGAGGATGTTTTTGGTTTGGTTAAAAAATGTGGCTCCCGCCTGCTGATACTGGTTGAGGGCAAGGCTTTTCAGGTTAACACGAAACAACCTCGCCTGTATCTTTTCCCATTCCCAGCGTTTTTGCTTTTCGCTGTTGTTGAGCTTGATTTCCTGCATACCGGTGATCATCTGTATAAGGTTGCTCTGGTTGCCGGCCATCTGCGCAAAGCGTTTGAAATCGAGCTCGCGGCGTTTTTTCATAAACAGAATTACCCACAAGGTATAGAGTAAGCTGCCTGCTAAAAACACCAATAAAATACCAATGCTGTAAATGCCCAGCACCACAGCAAAAACCAGCAGGTTAACGGCAGCAAACACAATCTGTAGCGACGAAGTGGTTAAAAAACTCTCGATGCGGCTGTGGTCGCCAATGCGCTGCATCAGGTCGCCAATCATTTTGCTGTCGAAAAAACCCAGTGGCAACTTCATCAGCTTGATCAGGAAATCGCTGATGAGCGAAATATTGATTCGTGTGCTGATGTGCAGCAATATCCAACTGCGGATAAACTCAATGGCTGTTTGGCTGAAAAACAATACCAGTTGCGCGATAAGCACCAGGGTAATGAAATTGAGGTCGCGGGTGTTGATGCCCACATCCACCACCGATTGGGTAAGGAAAGGAAATATGAGCTGCAATAAGCTGCCCAGCAACATGCCCAGTATCAGTTGTACCAGCAGTTTGCGATGTGGCCTGAGGTAGGCAAACAAGTACCGGAAGCTGTTTTTTGGGGCAAGCTCTTCCGGAGCAGCATAAAAGTCGGGTGTAGGCTCAAGCAAGAGGCACACGCCCATGGGTTCGCCTTGTTCGCTGGTGCTTGCCCAGGCTTTTTCAAACTCAGCACGGCTGTAGGTAAGCAGGCCGTGGGCGGGGTCGGCCACCTTTACTTTATCCTTTTTCTTACCGCTTATCCCATACACCACCACAAAGTGGCGTTGTTTCCAATGGGCGATGCAAGGCAGCGGCACTTCGTTGGCCAGTTTGTCGTAGCTGATCTTCACGCCCATGGTGCGGAAGCCGATTTTCTCGGCAGCATCGCTGATACCCAGCATCGAAACACCCTCGCGGGTGATGTGGCAGTACTCGCGCAACAAAGCCAGGTTGTGCTGCCTGCCATGGTGCTTGCTAATCATGTGAAGGCAGGCCGGGCCGCAGTCGCGGGCATCGAGTTGGGGGGTGTGGGAGAACCAATAGCCCATACTTTAATGATTAATTCTTTGCAAATAATCATTTAGTGGAATTAGACCAAATAGTTTTCTTCGAATGTCGATATTAACTGAATCCATAATAGGAATAAGCGTATATTTATTAAACGATTCATCCCAACTGAGTTGAGTACCAAAAAGCTGCTTAAATTCACTATTCATTAGGATTCTATCTGTTAAATATGCTAAATGTGATTTTTTAAAGCAACCCATTTGCACAGATTCATGAATCAAGGAAAAATATCGTTGATGGAAAGATGAGTCAGCATGCTGAACAATTAAAAAAACTGTATAGGCAGCTTTTTCACCCACCATACAAATATCTGGAAAGCCACGAAGTTCAACAATACTATCTATCACTTGAATATTTCTTTTGTCGATTGAATCAATAAGTTTCCATAAGCTATCATAAGCTCTACTATGGATACCAGTATCTTTCAATAAAGAATCAATTTTTAACCTATATTTTTTTTCGTTTCCACGGAAGGTCATGATATAATCAGCAAGTATTGTATCCGTACTTTGTCTCGATTTTTCAACGCAATTTCTCATTAAATTTTCCCAATCAGTTCCATATCTTAAGGACACCAGATCAGCATCTTTAGTGAGCCAGCTACAATTTCTGTATCCGTTATCTATTGCCAAATTAATGAAATATATTGCACTGTCAGGATCACCATTTAAGGAATAGTAACAGCCTAAATTATACAAATGACTTTCCAAATTTCCATATTCAAGGGCTTGATTTGCATAACGAATAGCCAATTCAAAATTTCCTGTTTTGTAAGATGAGTCAGCAATTCTCATCAAATCAAAATATGGTTTATTACTATCAATTTGCGCAAATATATATATATTATAAATAAATACAGCTATAATAACTAATGTGATCTTTTTCATCTTACTGAAAATTAATTGAATTCTTTCTTTTATGCGGATTATAAGTACATTTGGAAGGTTTACTGTAGATAGATTCACTAGAACGGAATGCTCGACAATCGCTACACATATACCTATACTCACAATGCTTACAGATATGAACTTTATCTTTATTAATGTGCCATAATTGCTGGAACTTCTTGGATTTAACAACATTCAAGATTGACGCTGAATCTATATTACCAAATTTGATGTTCAAACTTGGACAATTCATGATTTCTCCTTTGGTATTGATCGAGACTTTCTTGTGCAGGCATGTATTAAAGTGCAATGCTTCTGTAAAAAACCTAAAATTTGTAACAAATTCTGATTTTTCAATATATCCACAATCGTTGATATAGTCTATTTCATTTGGTAAAAAAAATAGTATAACATCGTCAATATGATATTGGTTCTGATTTACATCCCACTTGTGGAATATAATTTTCCTAATTCGTTTATTCAAATTAACAAATTCATTAATATTGTTTTTCGTAAATTCGCTTGAAAACGGAACTAGAATCTCAACACTCTTTATACTACTATCAACCAAATGGGTCAGAATTAAATTTAAATCCATCAATTTTACAGAAAAATAGAACCGCAATTGAACCGTATCACAGCCACATATCTGCAACTCATTAAAGATCCTTGAAAAATCAAAATTACTTTCTATATCAATATCAATTATAGCATTACTTATAATACCAGGAAAAGCAAAACTGAGTTCAATCTCAGGAAAATATTCAGGTTCATTAGTAAAAAATCCAAATCCTTCATCTGCTAATTTAGTATAATATTGATCAATCCCAAGATCATATTTATTATGAAATTCCTTTTTCGTTTCATAAACTGTTTTTCCTTTAATATTCAACACGGTATGCAATAATTTTGGAATGATTTTATAACGATGAAATTGCAAGTCATAGATTATTGCTTGACTCAAGCCTGAGACGGGAATACAATTACTATAAAGAGAAAAGAATTGATGCTTCATCTTAGTTTAAATTTCGAAACTGGTTTGTAAAATAGGGTTGAATAAAACCCCTTATCCTTATATAAAGAGCAGCTTACCAGTTTTGCATTATTAACAGTGTAATTAGATTGATCCATATACCTATAGGAGATTGGCAAGTCCAATAATGTTTGAGCTCCAATTAATGTCTCTAAATCAATGCTAGCTTTTTTCTTCATAATCAATCAGGTATTCAGCGATTCTTTTTTCAATATGAAAATTGCAAGGAGTGGATATCCAACCAAACTGTCCAACAGGATTGACTTCTAAAAAAACAAAATCATTCTCTGTTCGTATTAAATCAATTGAACCAGTATCAAGCCTAAGTTTTTCCATCAACCTAAGCAAACTTTTTTCAACTTTAGGAGGCAATTTGAAAGGTACAATCCTATTAGGCTTTGAGTTCGAATACTTTCTGAAATCAATAGAAGTTTCTTCATTTTGTTGAGAAAATATTGCAGCACTATATATTTTGTCTTTAATTATAAAGGATCTAATCTCAAATTTCTTTTCAATTCTTTTTTGAAATAATGCGGGAAATAATTTGTCAGGGTATTTTTCTATATCATCAATATCAACTTTTGATGTATAGGTTGAATAAATACCATTATCTATGTAATGTGGGTAAGCATTTGCAATATTTTTTACAATAATATCTTTATGTCTTTTAACAAACTTCAGCAATTCAAATTTATCGTTAGTAATTATTGTTGGCGGTATTGTTAATCCTACGATTGAAGCTTCGACTAAGTCACTAACTTTATCAGATTTCGCAGTTAAAGGATTGCTTAAAGATATTTTACCTTTGGAGCAAGCAGATAAGCCATTGTTTAAAGCACTAAGTTCTGATCGAAGGTGACTTTTTACAGAAAAAGTCAAACTTGTATTCCAATTAGCATCGTTTATAACCACATCAGGGACCTTTGACCTTCTATACCAATACGAATTGACTTCTATATTATTAACTGTCAATTTTCTCTTATTTTTACCAATTAGAAATGAAAAATGATTATTATTGACAATGTCTCCATTATTTATTCGAGTGTATTTGCTGCCGTAATAATTAATCCATTCAACAGTCTTTGTTGTTGCAAACTCTATGTCATTGCTATAAATCAAAATCATTTTAAAATAATTTGTTTGAAATGTATAGATAACTATGCAGACAATTTCATATTTATTAATGAATAATACCTGAGGAGGATTTAATTTCTAATTCTCCTCAGGTAAAATAAGGACAATACCAATTAAGTAATTGCAGGTGGATCAGTCTTCTCATCTTCACAGACCCAATCATAGTCTGTTGTTGTTTGACCTCCTGTCGTCGTTGTGGGTGTTGTCGGATCAGAATCACAGTTTGTTCCATTTTCCGGAGGTGTATCACCTCCAGATATTGTGGTAAGAAGTTGATTATTCAACTCATACTTCTTAAATTCTTCAAATAATTTATCCATATCGAGTTTTTTATAAGATTAATTGAATGCATTGTTTAATTATTCCTAGCAATCTGCAAAATCATTGGCAGATTGCCCACCTCGATCGAACTTATTCTTCCCCAGCCAAAAGATATATTTTGTTGTGCAACACCGCACAAACTGTTTGCGAAATAAGAGTGTGTGAGTATGATCGTGTGTACAGCCAACAAACAGCCGGGTTAGGCTCGTAAGCCACTTCTGCCTGTAATTTATCAGGGGGGGGGTAATTACGTGTATATCAGTATTATATAAAAGTTTAATAAAACAACTTACCAGCCTGGCAAACAATTTGTTTGGGGCAGATATGCTTAGTAGGTAAGTGCTGGCTGTTTTCATTTTTTTGTTTTCGGCTCTAAAAATAAAAGTATCTTTTTGAAAAAGCAAATATTTATTTGCATGAAGTTCCATTATTTTTATGGCGTAAATTTCTTAAGCCGTCTGTTTATAGGGCATTGCAATGCTATTTAAAATGGATATAAATTAGGAGATGGTGTTTTTCAGCGATGCAGGGCAACGGCATTTCGTTGACCAGCTTGTCGTAGCTGATCTTTACACCCATGGTGCGGAAGCCGATTTTCTCGGCAGCATCGCTGATACCCAGCATCGAAACACCCTCGCGGGTGATGTGGCAATACTCACGCAACAAAGCCAGGTTGTGCTGCCTGCCATGGTGCTTGCTAATCATGTGCAGGCAGGCCGGGCCGCAGTCGCGGGCATCGAGTTGTTTAGTTACCGAAAACATCTAGATATTGATTATAATTGCTATTAACATTCGCGTAATACCATCCTTACATCTATGTTTCTTTTGCTGCATTCTTCTTCACTTTCTCATCCTTTTTGTGTACATAGATTTTGGCTAACACATATAAATTCGAATCATTTATTAATTCCTTTTTCATATAATAGATTTGCAATATAATCATTAACATCAGGATAACAATACTCAAATATCTCGTCATATTGTCCACATGGATTAAAGTCTGTGAACCACAGTGTTCCTTCTTTGTCAACTAGAAAATCGATTACACCAAAATTCGTCTGTAATGATTCGCAAAGTCGAAATATGGATTGTTGTATTACCTCATTCAAAGCGATTTTACTGTAATTAACTTGAGCATTTGATAGATGTCTAGTATCAATATGACCTCTTTTTTTATGTATGCTTTTTGTAGCAAAAACTTTACGCTCTACACACAATAGTCGTATTTCATACTCAAAATCAATTGACTCTTGAAACAATGAATTGCCAAAATAATCTTGTAAATCAGTGACATTGTATTCTTCAATAAATGAATGGTAAACGCAATTGCCAGATTCCATAATAAGTACATCACTAAGTGGTTTGCAAACAAATTTCCTTATTCCTGTTTCAACCAATACAGTCCTATCATAAGTAACTATTGATTTTGGAATTGGTAAACCAACAGATTTTGCTGCAAATAAAACTTCTAATTTGCCTATACTATGAAGATTTGCGTTACCTAAGCAATAATGATTTTGCATGAAGACCTTAGTAAGGAAAACATCCAAAGCCTTCTTTTCATCTGCAATGAAATCAACAAATTTCAACTTTTCTTCATTACTCAAAAAAAGGTACGAGCCAATGTTGCCCCGTCGAAACCAGAACACATCATTAGTCTCTATAATCCGCTCAATACCATCATATAATATCTTCATAACCGATTCATTCAATCCATCTATGCTAAAACTAAAACCTACATAGTTCTCATCGAGGTTTACTCTTACTACCTCAACGTTGTAATTACATAGCGCATTAAATACTCTGGTACTAGGTTCGTCATTAACTTCAGTAAAAATATAGATCATCTTACCTCAATAAGCTTTAGGCGTGTAGTAATACCATTAATCTCATTTTCAATGAGTATAAAACCATAATCGCTATTGAAGAAAAAGACTGAGTGCCCATTACTTAATTTTGATTTAGAAAAGGCCTTGATTCTACGACATTCTATATTATCGCCTTGAAACATTATCGTGGTATCACCAACAATTTGGTACAAAGAAACAATCCGAGTTCTCTTTGGTATGTTCCAACCCTCAAAAGCAGTTATTGTTTGTTTCCATTTGGAATTAATCTTCTTATTTCGCCGAATCTCAGGAAATGGAAGTAGTTGATGAATTTCATTCTCATTTGCTCTTGGGGGGTGAATTTCATAAGATTTCTTGCTTTCTGTAGCAAGAGTTTCCTCCCAGGTGTACTCAATGTTCCTATTCAGTGAATCTAAACTTAAGTAATAGGTGTACCTGATGAGTGTTTGATTAAACTTTGGTTCAGGCTGTGTGGTTAGTAAAACATAAAACTTACGTGTTATACCAGTAGAATCCGTATACAATTCTTCAAACAAGAATTGTCGTTCTGGTTTCAGTATTTTGTTATCACTATTTGGGTTTTTCTTTGCAGAAAAGCAAGACGAATTAATAGCTAATACAACTATTAAACATATAAGCAAGCGGTAAATTAAACCGCTTGCTTTCAAATTACTACAATTTGACATCGCTAATTATTGTTAAAGCTAATCACTATACCAAGAATCTTGCGATCTGTGCGTTGTATGCCGTTATGCATATAATATGTTTTCTTACCGAAAATTCCATCGACTTCAATATCCTCCTCTGTCTCAATGTAATCAGTAATAATCTCATTTTCAGAATTACCACCAATCAATTCGGCCATATTCGATTTGTCAATCAAAATTACTTTTTTCATAGTGCATTAAAACTAGGTTAATAAAAGATGAAATAAAATTGAGATGTCTCCTACGGAAATTTTATCTAATTTAGATTAGGCCGACTGTCCTTTTTAAAAGTCAGTCGGCATTCATCGATCGAACTTATTCTTCCCCAGCCAAAAGATATATTTTGTTGTGCAACACCGCACAAACTGTTTGCGAAATAAAAGGGTGTGAGTATGATCGTGCGTGCAAGCAACAAACTACCGGATGATGCCTGTAAGCCACTTCTGCCTGGTATTTATTAAGGGGGGTGTAATGGCTTGTATATCATAATTATAAAGATTTAGTCATACTAACAACCAAGCATGCAAACAATTTGTCTGGGGCAGATAAACTGAGTGGATAAGTGTTGGCTGTTTTCATTTTCTTGTTTTCGGCTTTAAAAATAAAACATCTTTTTGAGAAAGCAAAATTATTCTTTGCCTGGTGTTTCTTTTTTTATGGAGCAAATTTCTTGATCAGCCTGTTTATAGGGCATTGCAATGCTATTTAAAATGGTTTTAAATTGAGTTTGATGGATAAAGTGGGGCAAAATGACAAGATTTTTAATAAAACCAAGAGGGTACAAAGGTGTAAGAAGGATAAAGTTTTTGTGGGTAGTGTATGTTGGTTCAGTTTGCATAGTACTGTTTAGCTTAACAATAAACATTCGTCCCAGGCAGGCTCGATATCCGAAACAGCCGAAATAAGTGCGAGCCCGATACCTGCAATGCCTTCGAGCAAGCCGGGTTCGTTTACCCAGCCTCTTTCGTTGCCCTGCCATGCCTTGAAACCAGCCAGCCCATCTTCGAAACGTGCCATTTTAAGGGTTTCGGCAAACCAATAGTTGGAGGCTTCCTTGAGTTCTTCAAGTCCGGTGTATCCGTGCATACGATTGAAGATATGGGCGATCCCGGCAGTGCCGTGGCAAAGCCCTGCATCAACAACCCCATTTTCAACCAACCCCCTTCTTTTGGAAGCATGCAATATGGTGTCAATAGCCTCTTGTTCCCAATCCTTTCTGCCTAAGGCCTGCGAAGCATGCCATAAGGCAACGGATATGCCAAGGTCGCCGTAACACCAGGCAAGGCGGCTTGAATGAAGCTTATCCATGCTCTCAATGGCAAAATTGGGATAAATTGAATTGTACTGATCTGGGGGAAGTTTTTGGTTTAGTAGGTAGGAAACTGATTTCTCAAGAAGCAGTTTTGAATTTACATTCCCTGTAACGCAAAAATCACTTATTGATTTAATAATACTTGGTAACCCATGAGCAAGTCCTAAGTTTGTTTGTAGTAAGCCGCTGAATTTATCTACCACAACCCAATAAGTATTATTATTTTCATCATTGACGCTAGTTAAATCTAATTCTCTTGTTATCATTACTACAAGTTCTTCAAAATGTAAGCTTATTTTTCTTAATGTGGTTGCTATTCCTAGTCCACCCTTAAAATAATCATACTCATTTTTTTTAATAAAATTTATCATTATTTTGGTCAAAATATCATTATAATGGTCAAAAGCTAAATCAACTTTAAGATTCAATATTTGAGATTCATTTAAATGATTAAGTGCCCATATAAGACTTGATAGACCATTCCAATGATTAATTAAATAAATTGGTCGATTAATATAAATATTAGCTTGATAAATTAAAGTTTCGATGCTATCATTTAGTATATTTAATGATTTTTCATCTTTCGCAAGGTAATAATAATATTGCAAAAATATTATAACTCCAATATTACCTGATAAACTTGGACTAAGCTTTAAAAGATTATCTTGTAAATAATAGTCAGATAAAGCATCGAATATTTCATGAATCTTTTTCTTCACAATGCAATTGGTAAATAGTAAATTGTTTTATAATCTCCAAAACTTGCATATCGTTTACGATATAAAAAATAGGCCTTCCCATTATAAACACTAATATCCTCTGGAAATAAAAAATCTAGTTTTATTTCCTGACTTCCTCGAATTAATCCAGTTTCAATATCAATTTTTGATAGATTTACAATTCCTTTTTTATAAAACTCAGAATAAAATAAATCCTGTGCTTCGTCATAATGTATCTTTCTAAAGAATTTAGAACGATGAAATGTAATATCCACTTTATTAAGTATTTCACCATTGTAATTATAAATATTTATACTGTCATTTATTAAATCAAATAACACAAACCCAGAATTCACTTTAAAAAGTGGGCAATAAATAGGTTGTGCGTATAAATGATTAAATATGATGTTTTCTTTGAAGCTATCGCGGTATGAATATAGTTCGGCTGAATCTGAAATATCATGCTTGCCTTCAAATCCCATTTGTTCTTGTAGAAAATCCAATATTATAGATAATTGCTCACTGTTACTAATCCTTTTCAGCGGCTTGTGTTCTTTAAGCTTTCTATAAAATAAGGTGTAATCAATCTCTTGATTGAATTTGTAGGTTTGCCTTAGAATGACTACACTATCATTGACGGCAATAATCGGCTTGATTTTTTTCGCAAACTCCTTATTGTCTATTCCTTTCATTAGCATGAGAGAATCATTGATTTCATAGATTTGAATCATTGAGTCTTTTGTAATTATGTACTGATTATTAAGCCCATCTTGAAATAATTGCTCAGCCTTGAAGTGATGCTTAGTTTCTGCTATAGTATCTCCAAAAAAGTTAATTCTTAATAAAAAGCTACTTCTACTATCTTTACCTAGTAATAGTATTCCCTCGTTACTTACAAGGTAGTCAAATAGCCATGCCTTATCATTATTAATAATTTTTTCAATTTTGTCAATGGTAATTGTAATTTCTGGTAGAGAATACGTTTTTTGTTTTAATTCAATATTTATGCCTGACCTATAATCAATGCTGTCATTTAGTTCCACATATTCAGTATCAAATCCTAATAAGTAATATTCTAAACCATTAATATTTTGATCGTTATGTATCTGGTAAAAACCAAATTCATCTGTAAAAGTTGATAAAGTAGTATCGCTATTCACAACTTGAAAGATGTTAACTCCTTGTATAGCATTGCCATTTTCATCAAAAACATATCCATAATAGAAACTTTTCTTCTCGGATTGAAATGTAGTTTTACTGTTCTGAGTGAAAGCAAACTCGTAACCCAATAGTTGAGAAATTAGCAAAACAAAATATTTTAATCTGGAGATATCCTTTAAAAAAATATCAAAATAATAAATCGTATTTCCTCTAATTATGTGTTTCATTAATTCAAGAAAAGTTTATATTAATACTACCTTAAACCAAAAGAAATTAGATAAATATTCGGCCATTGCCTATCCAATGAATTAATCACTTTTTTGATTAGTTTTGAATACGCAATAGCCGAGTATTTAATTTCAGCAAGTAAGAACTGTAAACTGGCAATTCCAACCCCAATTTGATGGTGTGCAGGTATAGTCAGATTGACAGCCGTTTGAACCACCACATGGAGTATCCCAGGTCTCTAATTGGCATTCACCTTTATTTGTTAGGGCGTTATCGGAAGGATTAACAACACAATCCCAAGTTTTTACTGGTTCTCCACCCACTATACTATCAAGATTTGAGATAGTTACTTTATGTAATTTCAATGATTTCTTCTTCATGGCAATAAGTTTTAAATTCTTGTATTTCCTTTTATTAAGTAGGATTTGTCCTGATTAGAAATAAATTATGGAATAGATAGCCTTCGGTAATATTTACCGAAGGCCCATCTCGATCGAACTTATTCTTCCCCAGCCAAAAAATATATTTTGTTGTGCAACACCGCACAAACTGTTTGCGAAATAAAAGGGTGTGAGTATGATCGTGAGCCCAACCAACAAACATCCGGATGATGCCTGTAAGCCACTTCTGCCCGGTATTTATTAGGGGGGGGGGTAATAACTTGTATATCAGTATTATACAAAAGTTTGATTATAAAACCAACAAGTCTGACAAACAATTTGTTTGGAGCAGATATACTTAGTGGGTAAGTGCTGGCTGTTTTCATGGCTTTGTTTTCGGCTTTAAAAATAACACATCTTTTTGAGAAAGCAAAATTATTCTTTGCCTGGTGTTTCTTTTTTTATGGAGCAAATTTCTTGATCAGCCTGTTTATAGGGCATTGCAATGCTATTTAAATTGGTTTTAAATTGAGTTTGATGTTTTTAGTGGATGATGGAGCAGGACAGCACTAAGGCGGCCAGCTGGTAGTAGCTGATTTTCACGCACATGGTTCGGAAGCCGATTTTTTCGGCAGCATCGCTGATGCCCAGCAGGGAAACGCCTTCGCGGTTGATATGACAATACTCCCTTAGCACGGGCAAACTGTGTCGCTTACCATGATGCCTGGCAATCGTATGCAGGCAGGCCGGGCCGCAGTCGCGGGCATCGAGTTGTGGGGTGAATTGGAATTTAGGCATTTATATTGGTGTGTTTGCTCTGCGCTAGTTGCGACCGGTAATATCTAAATAAAAAACCATAAATGACCATTTCGTGTAAGCGTTGTTTTGACCTGAACAATCGGTTCATAAACATATGTATGTAACTAATCAGCAGATTATCAACAGATACTGCGAGTTGTTTATCATTTTCAAGTTTAAGTATTTCATTAACCCCCTTAGTACTTCTGATATTAAATTGATGTTGCACCTTTAATAAAGCTTCGTATGCATTTGCATCATCAAAAGTTAGGCTCATGAAATTGAAAATATCTTTTTTGTTAGCGCGATACCTGTCGCTTAATTGACTTATCAGGGCAGAGTCTATGTTAAACTCCTTGCCATAGCTGTTTGCCATTATGGAAAGCAGCCTTAGCTTTTGGTCTAATTCGTAGTTGAATAAGTTGAGGAAGCTATCAATGGCACGCATACTGAAAAGCCAACGGTTTTTTTCATCTTCGCTGTCCTTTGTCTGGCTCAGATAATCGCAAACAAGCATACTGTTGTGCCAGAATAATTGCTCCATAATTCCGATGGAGTTTGATCCGTATCTTTCTATCTCTCGTTTATAGGTATCCAACTGAACCTTGTAAATCATATCATTATCAAGGTAAGGAACAATCGCTTTGTTTACCCGGGTAATGATAGTTCCAATTTTTTCCGGATCGGTAATACTAATTCGCCATCTCAAATGAAATTGTGGGTCATTGTAGCGTAGAAAAAACCATTTTTCAGCTAAATTATCATCAATAAAGCTCGAACTCAAGCTTCCAATTAGTGCTGTTATAAGTGTATCAGCTGTTTTGAGTCCGGTATAGAGCTTTAAATAAAGCCATTTGTCTCCAATTATGAATGTTCGTTGCATTTTCAGGATTGTTCTGTTAGTTTAGCTTGCACGAATTGAGCTGATTCATCGTCAGACTGATCTTTGTTTTTGTATAAGGCCACAACAATTTCGTTGGTATAGGATCCATCGGATCCGTTTACAATAAAATTATCTTCTGAATAAAGAAATTCCTTCAAAGTAAAAAATTGTCGGGTTTTTATCAGATCTAACAATATGAGAATGCAGTTGTTATTTGTGAAGTTCAGATAAAGTTCGTTATCACGATCAGCCAAAAGCACTTCTGAGGGCAGCTCATTTTGTGCCATGAATAGCCGGAAGGCTTCAATTTTTTGCTGATCAGTCTGATGTTTCAGTATGGAGGCAATAGTCGAGTGCTTAATGTTCCATTTGGCTCTTGACAGGATAATGTTTTTATACATTACGCGTGGCAGGAACTGATGATTATTTTCAAGTGGCCCCCAGCTGAACATTAGGCCTGAGCGCAGGTTTTGGGTTTGCATATCACACAAAAAATGATAAACGGGCAGGGCATTAAACGAAAAATTGTGGGCTGTAGTGAGCCTGGGCAGCACATATTTATTGTGTTTTGGTGAGCGAAGCAAAACCTGATCACCTCTAACAGATACCATCAGGTCATCTGCTTTCAACTGGTTTGATAAGGGAACTCCTGATTTAGCCAAATATGGAATTTCATACTTACGAAATACCGGACGCATCAAAATATTACCAGTTCTTGATTCGGGCAAATGCACTATTTCGGCATAAAGATATTGGGTTTGATGCGCCTCATCTTTGGCAATGATTTCATTCACAAATTCGAGGGCAGCCTTATCTGCATGGCAAAATCTGCCGATCAGGTTTGCAGCGGATGAACCTCCGAATGATTTGATGTAAAGCATTGGCTTATCAGAATTGGGATGTTTCAAGAGCTGTATCATCGACGAAACAGTGGCAGGTAGATCTTCCCATTGCGCTTCAAGCCCATTCAAATCGGAGTCTTCCAGGGTTATCATTTTCGCTTGACCTGCAATTGCACTGTTTAATTTTTGAAGCAACATGGCATAAATACCATTCCATTTAATTTCCTGAGAACCGTTTTTCCTGTTTGGCAAAATAAGTCCGTCCACCAGTGGTGCAATATCCCCATGATGATTCTGCAGGTATCCGATGCCGTTTTCGTTGTCGAGGGCTTTCAAAAGTGGCACCTCTTCATCCTCATAACGTTCTCTGAAAGCTTCCCGGAATTTTGAAAGATTAGTTGTTTCGTTTTTAGGTGTAAGCTTATTGAGTACTTCCAATGCTGTATAGATATCTTCCTTTATTTGATGGTCCAGTTGGCAAATCTTTGTTGGTTTAACCATATCGGTTTGGAACAGGTACTTGATATCGAAGCTTGTGTCTAACTTTTTGATTTCTTGCGAAATTTGATCAAAAACTCCAACATCTCTGCCAATAGGAGTGTAACGCAGTGCAGTCAATTTTGATTTTACCTGATTTAAAACTGCCAGTACTTTTTCGAGTGTTTCATTTGGAGGTATCCCGCTAAGGATTTGGAGCATCTGATCCAGAAATTCTTCTCCGCTTATGGCAGGCTCCAGTTCGCTCACCAATAGCTGCGCATCGATTAACTCATTCAAAAAATCACGTGCGTCTTCTTCAAAAATTTCATCATCCGTAATGGCAGCTGCTAACTCATGCAGCATAGCACCTTTTGCAGCACTTTGAAGGATTTTTTGCAAGTATTCAGAATTGTCAACTGCAACAATCTGATGGATGCGCCGGCCATTGGCATAATGATACTCCACATACCGCACACGCCCCGCAATACTATAGATACTCGAATTAGGAAAAAACTTCAGGCCTGCCTTGATTGCTTCCATTTTGGATAAGTCCTGAGCTAATGCACACAAATAGTTCATGTCCAGCCGCGTATGACTAATATTTTTTTCTTGCTCAAACAAGCTGATGCTTGTGTGATTGCCAAAACTTCCGGTTGAAAACCCGGCAAACAAGCCAAAAGGTGTGCACCTGGTTGACATTCTGAGGAGATATCTTATCAAACCAGATTTTAACTTGTGCAAATTTTTTAAGTCCTTTTTGCCAGTGCCAAATTGGCCCCTCAGCCATTTATTCATCTCTGCAAATAAGTGGGGCGAAGCCAGATAAATGGCTTTCTGCACAAGGGGCTTGTTGCATATCGCATTTAGTTCGTGATCAGCTATTTCAGGTTTGTTGACAAGATTTTTAATAAAATCAAAGGGGTACAATGGCGTACGAAGGATAAAGTATTCGTGGGTAGTGTATGTTGGTTCAGCTTGCATAGTACTGTTTAGCTTAACAATAAACATTCGTCCCAGGCAGGCTCGATATCCGAAACAGCCGAAATAAGTGCGAGCCCGATACCTGCAATGCCTTCGAGCAAGCCGGGTTCGTTTACCCAGCCTCTTTCGTTGCCCTGCCATGCCTTGAAACCAGCCAGCCCATCTTCGAAACGTGCCATTTTTAGGGTTTCGGCAAACCAATAGTTGGAAGCTTCCTTGAGTTCTTCAAGTCCGGTGTATCCGTGCATACGATTGAAGATATGGGCGATCCCGGCAGTGCCGTGACAAAGCCCTGCATCAACAACCCCGTTTTCAACCAACCCCCTTCTTTTGGAAGCATGCAATATGGTGTCAATAGCCTCTTGTTCCCAATCCTTTCTTCCTAAGGCTTGCGAAGCATGCCATAAGGCAACGGATATGCCCAGATCGCCATAGCACCAGGCCAGGCGGCTTGAATGAAGCTTATCCATGCTCTCAATGGCAAAATTGGGATAGATTGAATTGTACTGATCTGGGGGAAGTTTTTGGTTTAACAAATAGGAAACTGCACCTTCAATTATACGCTTCGTAATTTCCGTTTCAATGCCCTTTGAGCAAATCTTGCTAAAAACCGATATGATACTTGATATACCGTGGGACATGCTGATGTTAAAACCTTTCTTCTTTAAATCAAAATCAAGTATAGAAATCCATTTTAAGCCACCATTTTCATTTTGTAGTGCACTTTTATAAAATTTTCCTACGAATTCAACAAAATGTTTATTGGTTTGATTTTCAACCGAAAGAAAATAATTGGAAATACCGAGTGAACCATGCAAAAAGTCATAATTATCCTTTTGCAAACTACTTTGCATGAATTCAAGCAATGATAAATTAATCTCCTCAAAATAGTCAGCAACCTCTGCTTCAATAAAACCATGCTTATTGAGATGATTCAGTAGCCATCCATATTTTGAGACAGAAGTCGGAATAATTTCATATGCTTCTTGGATTTGTATTACATCTTCCAGTATATCAAATGCTTTGTTGTTGCATTCATCCCTTCCAGTCAGCTTATACATATAAAACAAGAATAAAGCTACTCCGGACTTATCACCAAGTAGATTGTTTGAATTATAGGCGGTATTCGAAGAATTCATTAAGTAATTAGCAATTTCATTAAGCTTTTCTAAAATTGACATTTTGTTTCTTGTCATTCTATTTTTATCTGAACAATTTTAAAACTACTTTATTTATCATTCTATTTCCTAAAGTCTAACTTTTTCGATATACCGGAAACTTTTTCCACTAGCTAAATTATTGGTTTTTAATAGATAAGCGTGGTGATCGTAAATTACTATTTTATATGTTATTCCCAAATCTTTTTTAAAAACGGCCGACCCGCTCATAAGATCAATCTTAAATAGGTCAGTTCCCAGTAAAGTGTAAAAAAACTCAGACACCTCGTCCTTCAAAATTTCGGCCTTCCATTTCTTTGATTTTTGATATTCTATTTTTATTGTTCTGACGCAGTTTTCGATATCGCTATAAATTTCAATGATACCATCCTGATGATTGAAATAAACAAGCGTATCACATTTTTTCATTAAGACCTGTGGCAATGGAGAAAACAGATAGTATTTATCAAAATACATTGAAACATTCGCACTCCCTCCAGGGTTTTTTCTGGTCCAACGAATGGATTCATTCATTTTATTCAATCTTTTTTGATCAAAATCCGACTTGAATTCGTGAATACTTTTCTCAATTGTATTCACATAATAGAAATTGTACTGAAATCCTTCATTAAACTTTTCTCTGAAATAAACGTCATTTTCTATTTGGAACAAGCATCCATTCATGTTTTTATAAAATTTATTCAACTCCATCGAAAAAGGTAGGTCAATTCCACTTGAGTCTATAACGATTTGAAATGAAGTGTCTTTAGAGATTACATGACATTGTTGAAGGCAATCTTTATACAGTTTTTCCGGCTTCAAAGTGAGGGGCAAAGAATAAAACGACTTTTGCTCCAAGTTCAGATCTGTCAATGTAATTCTGTAAATATCCGGATACGATTTGATTTTTTCAAGTATGAGCATATTATTATCATAAAGTTCAAAATCAATGATGGAAACATCTTCATAATAACGTTGTGGTAATTTTGTTGCCTGAACATTGATTTCTGTAAGTAAAGTAGTTTTGGGTTTCATAATTACAACAAGCGTATCATTTGATAGTATTTCTTCTATATCTAAACTTTTAGGTTCAAATGCCACATGAGATAGGGTTAATTTGATTGGCAGTTTCTGAATTGAAAGTGCGCAAAAACCCATGCTGTCTGTTGAAGTGCCGTACTGGGTATTGGTGAATCGAACATTGACATGCGATATTGGCAGGAAATCATCAATGTTTATAACTCTCATTTCTAGCTTATTCTGCATTAAGCTTTGAGCAAAAATCACATTCTTACTAAAAAAAATGCAGATAATAATTAATAGAATTGGAAATACTTTAGAAAACTTCTTCATTTTGAATGTAATTCATTGAATATTTTAGATCATTACTGAGTAGGGGATGAAAAAAGGGAGGTAATTTTTTAGATACCTCCCATTATTATTAATCATCAGTAAGAATATCAGTGCATGGCTTGTCACCTTGGCCTCCTACATAGCCAGATCGAGCACAAGCCGGATACAAAGTGTTATTCGCGCAATACGCATTAAAAGTTTGTGGTTGATCTCCACCTTTAAGGTCGCTTAAATTTGAAACTTTTTCCTTCCTTAACTGGAGTTTATTTAGAGAAATTTTCTTTTTCATTTTTTTGTATTTTTTTTAAAAACTTAATTTAATTGGTTCAACTGTCAAATTCCAATCCCTTCAAACATAACTTTAATCTTTTATGCTTATAAGTTACATTCAATCTCTTTTGCCACTTATCGGCTTGATTGGTAAAAGCCGTAGTGGCCCACCTCGATCGAACTTATTCTTTCCCAATTTAAAGATATATTTTGTTGTGCAACACCGCACAAACTGTTTGCGAAATAAAATGGTGTGAGCCTGATCGTGCGTGCAAGCAACAAACATCCGGATGATGCCTGTAAGCCACTTCCGCCGGGTATTTATTAGGGGGGGGGGTAATGACTTGTATATCAGAATTATATAAAGATTTAATCATGCAAACAACCAAGCATGCAAACAAATTGTTTAGTGCAGATATGCTTAGTGGATATATGCTGGCTGATCTCATGGCTTTGTTTTCGGCTTTAAAAATAAAAACATCTTTTTGAGAAAGCAATATATTTTTTGCGTGATGATTCAATTATTTTTTTTGGGGGGATTCTTAACCCGACTGTTTATAGGGCATTGCAATGCTATTTAAAATGGATATAAATTATGTGTTGGTGGTTTTAGTGGTTGATGGAGTAGGGCAGTAGTGGGGAGGCAAGTTTGTCATAGCTGATCTTAACACTCACTGCATGAAGGGGGAACAATAACAATTTTGAGTGTACGCTATAGAGAAAACCAAAAACCACTTTTTGTGTATTATTTTCCATTCGATGAATTCCATTTCAGCTCAATGGTATTTCTAAACTTTGGTTGTATTCAAGGGGGATCGTCCATAAATTGATGAATAGTGTAAGAAATAGTCATTTTCAATGGATTTCAAGACGCATTAGTTGGATTTAGTTCATCAACAAAATAGATAGCAAATAATCGGGGTCTTATCGGATGGAGCCTTTATCTTTACAGGGTAACTGGCTCCCCAGGCAATGTATTACCTGACTGGAAAACACTAATAATCTAAAAATTACATATCGCAACCGCTATATGCGAAATTGATAAAGCTGAATAAACGACTTTTAAGATAAAAAAATAGCTTATTAGTTTCACTTTAGGATAACTTTTGTAACTTTGTGCTGTGGACAAAAATCAGAAAAATAGAAAGATATTGTTTTATAAAAACTACTTTCAAGACTTCTTTATCAAACAAAACAAGAAAGTAAAAGCAAAAATTGTTTGGACTTTTAGCTTGATCGAAGACTTGCAAAGAGTTCCTGAAACTTATCTTAAACACATTGAAAACACGGACGGTCTTTATGAAATCCGAGTTCAATTAGGAAGGGACAATTATAGAATTTTCTGTTTTTTTGAACAAGGTCAACTGGTTGTATTAGTAAACGGATTTCAAAAGAAAACGCGAAAGACACCAAAGAAAGAAATAGAAATGGCACTTAAAATAAAGGCAGAATATGAAAGCGAAAACAAATAACTTAATGACTCTGGAGGAGTTCAAAGAGAAAAACTACGGCAAAATTGGGACTAAAGTGCGTGACGAACTTGAAGCAGGTTACGAATCATTCAAAATCGGTGCTTTGATTCACGACACTCGTATTGAAATGGGAATGACACAGGCAGAACTTGCTGAAAAGGTTGGGACAACTAAATCCTATATTTCAAAAATTGAGAATAATATAAAAGAAGCTCGCATTTCAACGCTTCAGAAAATCATTGAACTTGGTTTTGGCGGACGACTTGAATTGAATATAAAAATATAGCAAGTTAATCATTGAAGAAAGCCCCAGGATGATACCTTCCAGCTTTAAATCGTAAAAAAAGCAGCACGAAAAATCGCACTGCTTTTTTTTATCACTTTTAGATCAACTACTCTATCGTAAAATAAAACGGCAAACGTGCCTGAACACCTTGCATTTGCGCCATGCTTTCGAGGTATTCGAAATAGGAATAATAAGTTCCAAATTCCTTTTTCATCATGGCACGGGCACGGGTTTCGCCACTCATGCCTTCCAGAATCTGTTGGAAAGGATCTTTCTGTTCCGGAAGTTCTACCAATCTGTAATCTTCGCCTAAACCGGCACGCTCGGCAGCCATAAATACAGCATCCTCAAAACCGCCCAAGGCATCTACCAAGCCCAAATCAAGGGCATCTTTGCCAGTCCAAACGCGACCCTGTCCAACGCTGTCAACATAGCTTTGACGCAGATTGCGTGTATTGGCAACCAATGAAGTAAAGTCATCATAAATATTGACTACCTCATCCTGAATCTTTTTGTGTTGAAATTCGCTCAAAGGTTCCATAACATCAAAAAAGTCAGCATTTTTATTGGTCATGGCCTTATCAAAAGTGATGCCCAGTTTATTTTCGAACATCTTACCCATGTAAGGGATCACTCCAAAAACACCGATAGAACCAGTGATAGTAGTGGGCTCGGCATAGATATAATCGGCATTGGTCGAAATCCAGTAACCACCGGAGGCTGCAACATCACCCATCGAAACGATAAAGGGCTTTTCGGCTTTGGCCAGTTCAACCTCCCTGCGGATGACCTCCGAAGCCAGTGCACTTCCGCCGGGAGAGTTTATGCGCATCACAATGGCTTTCACTTTATCGTCTTCGCGGGCTTTGCGGATGGCTTTGGAGATGCTTTCGGAACCAATACTGGTCTCAGAACCTTCGCCTCCGCCAATTTCGCCAAGGGCATATACCACAGCAATTTTATTACGGCTCAATTTTTCGTCACCTACCTTGGCATGGGTATATTTGGCCAGACTAACCGACTCGATTTTGTCGTCGCCTTCCACGCTCAGTTTTTCTTTAAGCAGTGCGAGTAACTCATCTTTATAAAGCAATTTATCTACAAACTTCAGTTCGAGTGCTTTATTGGCATTACTTAGCTCCAGTTCGTCAGCAATGCGTTGGAGTTCAGCTACCGGAATATTTCGGTTTTGACTCACTGCGTTTACTATTTCGTCCCAGGCCGAGTTTAAAAGTTTCTCCATCTGCTCGCGGTTGGCTTCGCTCATCTTGTCGTACATCAGCGGCTCAACGGCACTTTTGAATTTGTTGTTTGGTCCGCGGATGATTTGCGCTTCCACTTCAAGTTTTTCGAGTGTCCCTTTCAAAAAGGCCAGCTGAGAGTTTAGTCCTTTAAACAGTATCATGCCTTCCGGATTGAGATAAATCTCATCAGCCACGCTGGCCAGGTAATAAGCTGCCTGGCTGTAGCCTTCGGAATAGGTGATGATAAATTTCCCGGAAAGTTTAAACTGAACCAGCTTTTGACGGATTTCCTGTATGGTGGCCATGCCGGCATTCAATTCGCTCAAATCCATATAAATACCTTTGATATTTGGATCTTTGGAGGCCTTTTCAATATTCTTCAGAACATCGTTCAACCCCAGCATTTCTTTTGGTTTGAAATTGGCAAAATCGAAGTTTTCGAAAGGATTCAAGGGGCTTCTGTCTAAGATCGGCTGATCAAATTTTGCCAGCAATACGGTGTTTTCCTTTAGCTTCACCTGCTTTTTCTCACCCATCGAAACCAGGGCTGAAATGGTTCCAATTGTGATAAAAACCACAAGCAAGAGCGTTAGAAGTGTTCCGAGGAACGAAGCAAACATAAATTTAAAAAACTGTTTCATTGTCGTAAATTTTAATTAGGTGTGTAATGGATGATTGTTTTCATCAACACGAATCATGCAAAATATTATAAATTATTGATAGAACGTGTTTTATACTATTTTGTTAAGGGTATTAACAAACCAAAAAGTGCACGTTTAAGCACAAAAATAAGCTAAAAATGTTCAAAACCGTACATTTTCGATAAAATTTTCAAAACAAACCGGAGGTATGATTAGATACAGCATACAACCATGATTAAACGGAATCATTTATCAACAAATTTATGTGAAAAAATATATGCGACAATTTGTTTATCGGACACTACTTAAATTGATCTTTGTCGAGCTGCCCTGCCATTTGGGCCGATTCAGTTTAAGTACATTCAAGCATGAACCGCACAACTTTTAAAGGCCTGATATTGATTTTATTACTTACGCTTCTCAACCTTGGAACGGGAAGTGCTAACCTGGCCGAAAGTGCGAATGCCCTGATTTCTGATCCGATGGAGAAGCATTATGTGCATACTGAGTCTCCTTTTTTCTCCGGAATAAAACCAAAATTCGATAAGCCGGCTCATGCTTCTGCTTTCATCCTTGACTTTAGCAATCTCAAGGCGGATGAAACACTGGAAGGGCATGGAAAACTGAGTAAAGAACGGATGATGAGTTTTTTGTGGCTGCACAATACCGCACTTAGCTTGAGAGATGCGGACGAATTGGTTTCATTGTATATTAGCGAAGCTTCGCACGAAGGCATCAACCATGATGTTGCTTTTGTACAGATGTGTCTTGAGACCGGTTTTTTGAGGTTTGGCGGAGATGTGGACAGAAACCAGTTCAATTACTGTGGTTTGGGAGCCACAGGCAATGGCGAACCCGGCTTGAGCTTTACTGATGCGCAAGAAGGCGTCAGGGCTCATATTCAACATCTGAAAGCATATGCTTCAACAGAAAAGCTGAATAAAGAGTTGGTTGACAGCCGTTTTGCCTATGTAAAACGTGGTAGCGTGAAAAATATTGAGCAGCTAACGGGCAGCTGGGCAGCCGATCCGCATTATCATCATAAATTGAAATCAATCTTGCAAAGGCTTTATTCGGGCAGTTATGCCGAGGCTGATGAAATAAGGCTTAACTAAGCATTTAAATCATGGAAGATCAGATATTTATATTGTTGGGGTCTAACCAGGGCGAACGCGAAAAAATGCTTCAGCGAGCCACAGAGGCAATTGAAAGGATTTGCGGAAAAATTGTAAGACAATCTTCCATTTACGAAACAGCTCCCTGGGGATTTGAGAGTGAGCAATGGTTTCTTAATCAGGTCATACAGATTAAAAGTTTTTTGGTGCCCGAAACCCTTCTCGAGAAGTTACTTGCCATTGAGCTGCAGCTGGGCAGGGTGCGTACCAACGCACAATATAGTTCGCGTGCCATTGACCTGGATTTGTTGTATTATTCTAGCATTCACTTCGAAACCAGGCTACTCGAAATACCTCATCCTCGCCTTCACCTCCGTCGTTTCACCTTGATGCCACTTAGCGAAATAGCTCCTGATTTTGTGCATCCTGTCTTAAAAAAAACGCAGCTTGAATTGCTTGAATTGCTTCAGGATAATTCCAAAGTTTACAAGCTTATTCCTGATAAAATATAGACGAAAAGCCTGTATATTTGCCACTGAAATGCGCTATAATTTTATCACCATCGAAGGAACCATTGGTGCAGGCAAAACCTCGCTGGCCAAACGTATTGCCAATCAGTTTAATGGAAAACTGATCCTAGAGCAATTCAAAGACAACGCCTTTTTGCCTAAGTTTTACGAGGATCAGGAAAAGTATGCCTTTCCGCTGGAGATGTCGTTTATGGCCTCGCGCTTTCAGCAATTGAAAGAGCAGCTAAGCAGTCCCGATTTATTCAGTGATTTTATCATTGCTGATTATTTCTTTCCGAAATCGCTTATCTTTGCTCAAAACACCTTACCCAAAGACGAGCTGGCTTTGTTTACGCGTTTTTTTAATTTCATCAGCATAAGCCTGCCCAAGCCGGACCTTTTTGTGTATCTCTATCTTGATGTTGACCGGCTGCAGCATAATATCCGCCTGCGCGGACGCTCTTACGAACAGCAAATAAAAAACGAATACCTCGAGAAAATTCAGGCCGGCTACTTCGATTATATCAAACAACAACAAGATATGCGCATTTTAATCCTGGATACCAACGAACTGGATTTTGTACATTCAGAAAAAGATTACGAGCGGATTCTTGAAATCATCAATTCTGATTACCCGACCGGCATTCACAGGTTTACTTTTTAAGTGGGCTGATTTGAAGCAGTTTAACGCTTGTTGTTTGGGTTTTTAATATTTTTCAATTCATACAAGTCACGACGCCTGTCGGTTAAATTCCTCACCGATCCAAAGCTGTGCAACTCCTTGAGCAAATCCAGATCCACATCCACAATTAAAGTCATTTCGCTATTGGGTGTGGCTTCTGCCTTGATGCCATTTGTTGGAAAAGCAAAATCGGATGGAGTAAACACCGCCGACTGTGCAAACTGAATATCCATATTGTTTACTTTGGGCAGATTACCTACACTTCCGGCAATGGCTACATAACACTCATTTTCGATGGCACGGGCCATGGCACAGTTTCGCACCCGGATATAGCCATTTTGGGTATCCGTTAAAAAAGGCACAAAAAGCAACTGCATGCCCTGATCAGCAAGCAGTCTGGATAATTCAGGGAATTCCACATCATAGCAAATCAGCACACCAATTTTGCCGCTGTCCGTATCAAAAACTTTTACCTGATCGCCCCCCTGCATACCCCAGGCTGAGGTCTCGGTAGGCGTAATATGAAGCTTTTCGTAACGTTCCCAGCTGCCATCGCGCCGGCATAAAAATCCAACATTATACAGTTTGTCATTCTCCACCAAAGGCATGCTGCCCGTAATGATATTGATGTTATAACTCACTGCAAACTCCATAAAACGCTGATGCAGCGGCTCAGTATATTCAGCAAGTTTGCGCATGGCTTCGGCTTCCGACAAATGATTGTAGGCGGCCATCAAGGGGGCGTTGAACAGTTCGGGGAAAAGTGCGAAATTGCTCTGGTAATCGCTCACGGCATCCACAAAAAACTCCATTTGCTCAAAAAGACTCTCAATATTTACAAACTGCCGCATCTGCCATTGCACCAGGCCAAGCCTTACAATGGGCTTAGGCGTTTTGATGAGCGATTTTTTATCTTCATAATAAATATTGAGCCACTCGAGAAGTGTTGCATACTCCAGCGATGACTGATCGCCGGACAAATAGTTTTTAAGCACCTTTTTGACGTGAAAATCATTGGCCAGCTGAAAACTCAGCGTAGGATCATAAAGCTCCCGGCGCTTCACTTTGCCGATATATTCCTTCGGACTTATCTCATCAGAAACCTTGCTGTAATTCGGGATGCGACCGCCGGCAATAATTGCGCGCAGGTTCAGCTGCTCACACAGCTCTTTGCGTGCATCATACAATCGTCTGCCAAGCCTGAGATTGCGATAGTTTGGATGGACAAAAACATCAATGCCATATAATACGTCACCATCTTTGTCGTGCGTTGTAAAGGTAGTATTTGCAGTAATTTGCTCATAAGTATGATCGTCACCATACTTATTGTAGTCCACAATTAACGAAAGTGCACTCCCGGCAACTTTTCCATTTACAAAAGCACCAATTTGTCCTTCGGGAAAAATTTCGAGCAGTTTGCTAATATGTTCTTCTGTCCAATGAGAATCTTCCCAATCGGCATAAGCCTCAATCATTGAGCTTTTTAAGTCACGGTAATCTTCAATCCGCAGGTTACGAATTTCTATCTTCAGGTTCTTGTCCATAAAATGTTGTGAAATATTCGATCTCCTGCAAAGATACAAATCTTATCTCAGCTCGGTTAAACCTTGTTCCTTCATCAGCCAGGTTTTTCCGGCATAACGTTTAAAATAGCGATAGTTGCGATGTTCGGGCAGATCTTCGTTATAGAGCATTTTGTCGAAACGTACTTGTTTTCCTTTCGGGATTTCGATGGTCAATCTCAATTCCTGCGCCCGTATCAGATCTTCAACAGGAAAGCTGTAAAGCATAGGGAGTATCAGATTGTTTTGTTCTATTCGGGCATCATAGGTCATATTGAATTTGCGTGTTTCGGCTTCTTCGATAGTTCTGCCTCTGGCCGAGACGCGTTGCCTGATCCTTACCAGCGAATCAGATGAGGGCACGAACCTAAGCTGTGGAAAGGTCAGCAGCCGGTCAGTGGTTTTATCTATCAGTAAAATAATCTCATCATCAATCATCATGGCTTCCTGACTTAAAGCGGGTGTAAGGAGCTGATCAGAAGTGATGAACAGTGTTTGTTCTTCTGGTAGCCAGGTTTCTGCAATCGTGATTTCTTCACGCGCTTCCTGCCTGAAGTTCATGGCTGTACTCACTCCAAGGCCTAACAACACAAACCAGGAAACAATCCAGGTTGTGAAGCTCACCAGGGTGAAGTTGCCAATGCTGAAACGGCCGGCCGAAACCAGTTTGAGGCCGCCATAAACCAGGAGGATGAGCGGGATGAAAAGAATGAGGCTGATGCTTAGGCCGGCCAGACTGGCAACTGATTCGCTGCCAAAAATCAAATCTCCAATCAGCAGGGGCGATAGCCTGAACTCTTCCGATTCGATGAGCCAGCCCACACTTTCGTACCCGATAATACCGGCGATCAGTGCTGTGATCATGCTTAAGCCGCCAAAGATGAGACCAATGCCCAATACTACCCCAAAAACTTTGAAAAGTGCCATAAAGACCTGTCCGAAAGCAACAAATAAGCGATTGAAAAAGTTACGACTAACAGGGGTATGCCTGCTTATAGTGTCCGAAGCATGTTTGGCAGCTTTTCCCAACCGGTCAGATACTTCATTCATTTCTTTGCGTACCGACTTTTCAATATTGGAGATGTTAACGGGATCGCCGCGCATCTCTAGTTTTTCGGCATGGGTGAGGGCTTCCGGCAACACGATCCAGAGTACGATATAAATCAGTAAGCCTGCGCCGGAAGCAAAAAGCGACAAGATAAAAATCAGCCTTACCCACACCACATCAATCCCTGCATATGCTGCCAAACCCGCTGCCACACCGGCGATCTTGCTGTGATCCGGGTCGCGAAACAGCCGACGGGATGTTCTGCGATAAGTTTGACCGGCAGTTTCGGTCGTATTGCTTTCATCATCCATTTCAAAAGGTTGGCCAAGCTGATCAATCACGTATCTGGCATCGACAGCACTAACCACTTGTTTTTCGCTGCCCAGGCGTTCTTGTAGCAATTCGGCCATACGGGTTTCAATGTCAGTAACAATTTCCTCCTGCCCTTCAATTCCCGCAAAGTGCTCTTTCAATTTTTCCAGATAAGCCTGCAAAAGTTCATAAGCATCTTCATCAATATGGAAGATCAGGCCGCTCAGATTTATGGTGAATGTTTTTTTCATTGCTTAAAGGTTTTTAGTTTTTTCTGGTGTTTCAATAAGCTGCTCAACGGCGGCAACAAGTTCGTTCCATCCGGATTTGAGCGAATGGAGGAGTTCGTGACCTTTTGCTGTAAGTTGGTAATATTTGCGGGGCGGGCCCGATTTGGATTCCTCCCAGCGATAGCTGAGGAGTTCGTCATTTTTGAGCCTGGTGAGCAAGGGATACAAAGTGCCCTCTACCACAATCAGTTGTGCCTGCTTTAGCTCGTGCAGGATATCGGAAGCATACACCTCGTCGCGCTTGCCGATGACCGAAAGGATGCACAATTCGAGCACACCCTTGCGCATTTGTGAAATGTTTTTCTCGGTATTCATGCGGCAAAGATATAATGACTTATAGTACTATGCAATACTTAGTACTAAATTATTTTTATTACATTTTAATGGATAGTTCTTTATTAACTGTATTTCAACAGATTACCATGATCATTTTTTTAGAAAGAAAACCTCAAACTAATCAGAATCTGTGATGGCCGCAGATTTTGTGTTGTTGTTAATACCGTAAATTGATAGTTGTACTGTGTTAGAAAGTCGTTGCTGTTCAATAAGTTATTCCAACGTGCCTCCAGTTTGAATCGAGACTTTGGAAAGGAATAGCGGTACATCATATCAACAAAATTGTAGTCGGTATTATCAAACCTGAAATATTCCAGATTAAAATTCAACAAATGTCGATCGGTGGGAAACAGATTGATCGAAAAATAATGCCGGTTCATCCGGATTTGGCTTCTCAAATCACCGCTTATATAGGAGCTCATCACATTGTGATGAATTTTGTAGTTGAAGTTCAGCCAGGTTGTGGTCTGGTAATATATTTCGGGGCTCAGGTTGTATTGCATCGTCACTGCATCAAACGATTCGTTATTCACAAGGGTTTTCCCTTTGTTGAGCATAAAAGAAGTGTTCAAGCTAAACGATGATTTTAAGGCGTGGATATATTTGCTGGACCTTAATTGAATATTGTGGGATTGAGAAGTGTTTGGTAATTCAAGTGCTGTTACGATAAATGAACCGTTTTCTTGTAGTTGGGTGCTGTAGGTCAGACTCATTTGTCGCTGAACAAAAACATACGAAAGCGTATTGAAGAATGCTGTTATGGCGTTTCGATAAGAAAGTGATGCCGAAGCAATCTGTTGATTGGTTTGCTGAAAAAATGCCTCTGTTTTAATCAATTCCCGGTAATTCTTCAACATATAAGCAAAATAAAAATTGTCCGGATCGCTTAACCTTTGCAAGTAATACCAGGAGGCATTCACATCCCAGAAGCCTCCAAAATTATAGTTTATGCTAAGTTTGGGAGCCTGTAATAGTTTTGAAACACTTTTTGAAGTATTGAAGCTAGCGTCCTGGAGTTTAAACTGTTGCATATTCAATGGCCAATCAACAGAAACTCGAAGTCTTTTGAATTTATATTGCAAGGCTGGAATAGTATAAATTTGATACTGATGGGCGTCTAATTGATTTTGAAAAGAATCTCCTGCCTCAGTCTGTTCACCGTTACTATTGATTTCCAGCTTGGATTGAAGTGTTTGCAGCCGAAGGGCAAAACCAAACCTTATTGAAAAAATCCAACGCTTCCATTTAAGATTGCTGCCCACAAAATGATCAGCATAAAAACGCCGGAGAGTAGCAGATTGAAAAGCCGTATCGTAAAATTTGTTGCTATTGATAATTGCTTCAAATGGTCCCGGAGCAACAGAAAGTTCCTGAGGGCCCTGATCGTATTGTATCAGGGATTGAAATTCTATCAGGTTTTTTCCGGACTTAAAAATGGAGTTTAAGGTATTCGAAAAACTGCTGTAAGGTGTTGTAGCATATTGTTTTATCGTATCTGTTTCATTTAAAATCCTATCATGAAAAATTTCTTTTTGCAGGGTGAAGGATGTTTTGTTTTTGAGATAATTATGGCTTGTATTGCGGTTCAAATCAAAGGTGCCATGCCAGTAACGACTGGTCTGTTTTCGCTTATAATCCTGAAAAAGGCGAATGGTGTCTTCCGGTAAATAGTAAGTTCTATCTTCAAAACTTTGGTTTCTGCGCAGATCATTCACATAAAAAACCGTTGCCCGTAGTTGCAGGTCTTTTTTAAGCGGGATTAAGACGTTGATGTTGGAAAGGTGAATCTGGTTGTCGAGGTATCTTTTTGTGTCAAGACCAGCATATTGTTCCAGATCAGACAAATCAAACAGGCTTAACGTTTCAGAAGGTTGGAAAGGGAAAACAGCTTTATTGGCCCGGGCAAATCTGTTGATCTGCCTCGAAACATCATCGCCGGTATTGTTGGATTGATACGAAGCCAGAAGTTGCATTTTATTGCTCAGAAGCATTGGTGTAAATTTCACATCCCACAGCCAGGGCTCAAAGCCTGAGCCAATTTTGCCACTTCCGGTATAAGCGGTTTTATTTTTCAGTTTGATATTGAGGGCCGCTTGCTGCGAATACACCCGATCTTCCAGGATACGGATGGGCTGATGCTTTTCGAAAACTTCAACAGTTGACACCGACTCGTGTGGCAAATTGCTGCTGATCATGGCATAGCGGCCGTCGGTCAAATCAAGCCCTTCCACATAGAATTTGTTGATGGGCAAGCCCTGATAGAGTATTTTCCCGCTTTCTTCTACTTCAATACCGGGCAGCTTCTTGAGCACATCTTCGATGGTTTGGTCCTCACGCCCCTTGAATTGCTCAATTAAATAGCTTATCGTATCGCCTTTTAGATCTATCGGATTTGCCTTTACTGTAATGGTTTCCAGTAATTTGGTGTCGGGCTTTAAAGAAAAATCAAGTTTTTGGGTTTGATTGGGTATCGTTAGTTTAATACGTTCAAAGTGAATCGAGCTAAGCAGCAGATCGAGGCTGTCGGTTTCCAAATTTACCTCAACCACATACCTGCCATTCTGATCGGTAATGGCGTATGCTTTTAAAATGCCGCTATGCTTTGGATAAACCATCACATTGATATCCCTGAGCGGCTTGTTTAAAGTGTCGGTTACTTTACCTGAAATTAGCGTTTGCGAAGAAGATTGCAGCCGGAAAGCAACTAAAGCAAGGGTGAAACCAATTACAATCCATTTTCGCATTCTGTTGGTGCTTAAAATTCTATCGGATTATTCTTCTTCAACATATTCCGGTAGGCCGTTTGCTGAGAAACCACATTGGCTCCTGCATCTTTTGCCCGGCTCAAAATATCGTGTCTGAAATTCTGTTCAGCTTTAAGAAAATTTTCTCTTGTAGTCTTGATCCACTCCCGGTCCTCTAATTCAATGTCAAAGTATTGTTCATAGCGTTCTATGGCATCCATTTCAAATACATAATGTTCATTTTTGTCATTTATTTTGATGATCAATCCGGGCAATCCTTGAAACTTATATGGGCCATCATTTATTGGTATGCTATTGGTGTGCCAGGCAATCCATTCTCTGCCGCCGTAAGAGCATCTGGCTTTCTGTGCCGGATAATCTCCAATGCTGTCGGTTTCGTCCAACAACTCCCATTGAATTATCTGAATAGGTTCAGTATATTGCATGAAATCGGGCAGCACTTTATTGAAATAGGTATAACTTCCCATGGGATAATTCTTCAATATTTGGTAAGAAAAGCGGGTTCGGTAGTTTTGGTATTCATTTTTGTCCATAAATTCTTGCAGTTGCCCTGCTCTTTCGGCTTTCCGTCCGATGTTTTTATATTCATAAAAATTTTTACTCATAAACTTACTTATTTCACTGCCAACCATTAATATCATTTTTTCGCTTCTAATACGTTCCAGATTATTGGTGTCTTCCTTCCATGTAATCGTATAAGTAATTTTAAGATTGAAGCTGTCTAGGACTTGATATGGAAAATCGAAATATTGGGCATTTAAATTGTTTCCTGCCAGAATAAAGCACCAAATCAATTTGATTGATAATATGTTATGCAGTTTTAAAAGCGATAATGTGAACATAAGCATAGTTTTAAATGCAAGACTATAATCTAAACTACTCCAATTCAATAGGATTATTGCGTTTCATCATGCTTCTTGCTGCTACTTGCTGTGTCTGGCTATTCCCACCCGCATCTTTAACTCGATTAATAATATCATGTCTGAAATTACTTTCTGCTTGTAAAAAAGTAACCCGGTCAGTTTTTATCCAGTCCTTATCCTCATATTCAATTAAGTGTGTTCCCTCAGGACGTTCTATGCGATTAAGTTCAAAAACATAATGATTAAGTTCATCATGCAGTTTGATGATAAGACCAGGCAACCCCTTAAATTTATATGGACCCTCATTGATAGGTATTTCAGGAGTGTACCATGCGACCCACTTCCTTCCTCCATAATCGGTCAGTGCACAATGTGCAACAAATTCTCCAATTGTATCAGTAAGTTCACAAAATTCCCATTGATAAATGCTTAGTGGCTCCTCATAAACAAAATTTGTAGGCATGATCCTTTTCGTATAAGTATAGCTTTCTTGTGGAAAGTTTTTGTAAATTTGATAAGTAAGCTTGGCATTAAAACTTTTTATTGTTTCTTCATTCAAAAACGCCGAAAGCTTACCTTCCCGTTCTGCTATTCGACCGGCTTCATTAAATCGATATTGATTATAACTCATAAACTTACTCTTTTCTCTACCTATAAAAAGAATCATTTCCTCACTATTAACAGTTTGAAGATCGTTTGTGTCTTGCTTCCAGATTAGATTATAAACGACATAGAGGTTTGTGGTATCAATTACCTTGCATGGGTGATCGAAAAATTGACTAAAGCCAGAATAGTGAATTATTTGAAAAAGTATAAACAAAATTTGAATTTTATACAGATTGTGTTTTTTCATAATCATTAATATTATCTTATTAAATATTGAAGAAATTTCAGCAGGGAGAATTAACTCCCTGCTAAAACCAATTCAAACTAATTTTCATTTTTATTACATAATATTGCAATCCAGTCTGTGATATCTTCGGCATTACAAACTGTTATATATGTGTCGCACAGAATAACTGTTGCACACGGTTCGGCGGCAGCTTTAGTTATTTTTGGAATTCCGATCGATAGAAAGGATAAAAACAAAATGCTTGCTACTAATTTTTTCATAAGATATTGATATTAAATTTATTAATTCGATATAATTGACATTATACAGGCCACCTCAGTAATAAACTACTAAAGTGGCACAATTCGATCGAACTTATTCTTCCCCAACCAAAAAATATATTTTGTTGTGCAATAAGGTATAAATTGTCGACAAAACAAAACCGAACATGAAAACACATAAAACCAAGGCTTAAGTAAATGTAGTAACCGGAATTCGTAGCAAAATGCCAGAATTAGAACGGGGGGGGTAATACGTTGATTGTCAGATACATTGGTTAATGATGCTTTGCTGTTGGTTGCAAACATACCCATTTATTTCAAATAATCCAAAACAAATCCCGGAATTTTTATTCATGAATCAGAAAGTTTTAATTGGTTTAGAGAATATTTTTTGTCAAACCGACATCTGAGTTCCATTGATTAAAAACTATTGAAAGGCTTTTAAAAATTAAACTGCATTGAACCCTTTTCCATTCATGCTTGTTGTTTATATGATGAATTATATTGATCAACTTTAATAAAGTTCAACCGTTTGCAAAGCAACAAACGCCTGAAGTTATTTAGATCGGTTAAAAATTATTTAAAAATTGTACTTTTGCAAACGCTGAAAAATAAAGCTTGTTAAGCCCAAATCATTGATAATGACACAGAAAAGAAAATTTACCCTAGACAATACGGACAAGGAAACCCTTAAAAAGTGGTATAGTCTGATGACCCTTGGCCGTCAGATTGATGAGAAAGCACCTAATTATCTTAAGCAGGCACTTGGCTGGTCGTATCATGCCCCTTATGCCGGTCATGATGGTATTCAGCTCGCTATCGGCCAGGTTTTTAACCGCGAAACAGACTTTCTGTTTCCTTACTATCGTGATATGCTTACCGCGATTTCGGCAGGCCTCACTGCCGAGGAGATTATCCTGAATGGTCTTTCCAAAGCCGATGATCCGGCCAGTGGTGGTCGTCATATGTCGAATCACTTTGCCAAACCCGAATGGAACATTCAAAACGTTTCCTCCGCTACCGGTAATCATACCCTTCATGCTGTTGGAACAGCAAGAGGAATAAAACGCTATGACGCCAAAGGCATTGCCATCAGTTCACAGGGCGAATCCTCCACTTCAGAAGGATATGTATTTGAAGCCATCAATGGTGCTTCGAACGAAAAACTGCCTGTACTTTTTGTGTTTCAGGATAACCAATACGGAATTTCTGTGCCACAAAAAGACCAGTCGGCCAACCGCCGTGCTGCAGAAAACTACCGCGGTATCCGCAATTTGAAAATCATCTATTGCGACGGCAAAAGCGTGTTTAATTCGATGAATGCCATGTACGAAGCACGCGAGCATATCGAAAAGCATGGCGAACCGGTAATTGTTCACGCCAATTGTGTGCGTATCCATTCGCACTCCAACTCAGATCGCCACGAGCTTTATCGGGATGATAACGAAAGACATTGCGTGAGCCTGAGCGACCCGCTGGTGCGTTTCAGGGTGCAGCTGATTCATTCAGGCAAATTTACCGAAGACGAACTTGATGCACTGGATGCAGAAGCCAAAAAGACCATTTCTGCTGCACATAAAAAGGTGATCAAAGCTGCTGACCCAAGTCCTGACAGCATTTTCGACTTTGTTTTACCCGAAGCTTACAAAGCAGAAAAATATCCCGAAGGTCTGCACGATGGAACAAAAGGCAAGCCGATGAAGTTTATTCAGGCACTCAACGAAACGCTCAAAGACGAATTCCGCAAAAACCCTGACACCTACATCTGGGGACAGGATGTTGCCAACAAAGACAAAGGCGGCATTTTTAATGTAACCAAGGGAATGCAGCAGGAGTTTGGCAAGGAAAGGGTTTTTAATGCACCGATTGCCGAGGATTATATCATGGGAACAGCCAACGGCATGAGTCGGTTCAATGATAAGATTCGCATTGTTGTGGAAGGTGCTGAATTTGCAGATTATTTCTGGCCTGCCATGGAACAACTGGTCGAAACTTCGCATGACTACTGGCGTAGCAATGGTGCTTTTTCACCGAATGTTGTTATTCGTCTGGCTTCTGGCGGTTATATTGGCGGCGGCCTTTATCACTCTCAGACCATCGAAGGGGCATTGGCAACATTCCCTGGTTTGCGTATCGTTTATCCTTCTTATGCTGACGATGCGGCAGGACTTTTGCGCACTGCCATGCGCAGCCAGGGACCGACAGTATTTTTGGAACCCAAAGCCCTTTACAATGACCCATTGGCCGAAACCGTGGTACCTGATGACTTCGAAGTGCCCTTCGGCAAAGCACGCATCCGTCGTAGCGGTTCCGATTTGAGTATCATCACCTATGGCAACACCACGCATATGGCCGTTCAGGTGGCTGATCGCATCAGCGATGAAACAGGCAAAGAAATCGAAGTGCTCGACATCCGCAGCCTGATTCCTTTGGATAAGGAGGCCATTGTGGCAACAGTGAAAAAGACTTCGCGTGTGCTGGTTGTACATGAAGAAAAGATTTTTGCCGGATTTGGCGGCGAGCTGGCTTCCGTTATTGCCGAAGAAGCTTTTGAATACCTTGATGCTCCGGTAAAACGTGTCGGATCTACTTTTACTCCAGTTGGTTTTAACCGGATTCTGGAAAAAGCCATACTGCCCAATGCTGATAAAATTTATGCGGCTGCTATGGAAATCCTGGAATTTTAAGGCTTTAGTCATAGACTTATACAAAGTGCTTCCGAATCAACGAAGCACTTTTTTTTATTCTTTTCAAATGAAAAAGCATTAAAATTTTTCTTCGAAGCGTCTTTTTAGCTTAACAAACTTTAACGGCCTTACGTTGATCGTAAAACCTGAACTGATAAGAATTGTTTACTTTTGGATGTTTTAAAGGAAAATTATTGTATATAAACATGAGTTCATTCTGAAAGGAGATTCCCGCAGATTTCGCTGATTATCGCAGAATGATAACCTAGGTTATCAGCCCCTAAACAAACAGCATAAATCCGCGATATCCGTGGGAATTTTTAAAAGAGGTTTACTTCGGAGGAAACTCGCACTTATGAAATATAAAGATTATCTAGTTTTTAAGATATTAAGCATGAAGAATATAGCCTTGATTATTTTATCGTTGCTGGCAGGCTTTGCGGCCATAGCTCAAAAGCCGGGTAAAATTGATCCCAAAGAAACAACCCAGAAATTTGCTGCTGCACTGTTTTATATCGATAATTTTTATGTGGACAGCACAGATACACCTGAGTTGGTTGAAGATGCAATCGTTTCGATGCTTAAAGAACTTGATCCGCATTCTTCTTATTATTCAAAGGAAGATATTGATGCGGCCAACGAGCCACTCGAAGGAAGTTTTGAAGGCATTGGCGTAACCTTTCAATTGCTGCGTGATACCATTCTGGTTGTTGCTCCTGTTCCGGGAGGCCCTTCTGAAAAACTTGGAATATTAGCCGGCGATCGCATACTAAAGATCAATGGGGAAGATGCTTTCGGCAAAAAAATCACCAATAAATATGTGATGGACAAGCTTCGTGGTGAAAAAGGTACAACGGTTGACGTGAGCATTTTTAGAAATTATCAACCCGAATTGATCGACTATACCATTGTCCGGGATAAAATTCCCATCAACAGCATTGATGCAGCTTTTATGCTTGACAAGAAAGTTGGTTACATAAAACTGAATCGTTTTTCAAAAACTTCGATGGAAGAATTTTATCAAAGCATGGCCGAACTCACCAAAGACGGGATGGAAAGTTTGGTCCTTGACTTGAGAGGCAATTCGGGTGGGTTTTTGAATGTGGCTGTCGAGCTCTCGGACGAGTTTCTGGAAGAAGGCAAGCTGATTGTTTATACCGAAGGCTTAAAGAGTCCACGACAGGATTTTTCGGCAACCACCAAAGGAAGTTTCGAGAAAGGAAAATTGGTTGTGCTGATCAATGAAGGTTCGGCTTCGGCCAGCGAAATTGTTTCGGGTGCTGTTCAGGATTGGGATCGCGGCATCGTTATTGGCCGTCGTTCGTTTGGCAAAGGACTGGTGCAAAGACCGTTTCAACTTCCTGATGGTGCAGTGATCCGGCTTACGGCTGCCCGCTATTTCACGCCAAGTGGCCGCAGCATTCAACGGCCGTACGATGAAGGAAGTGAAAACTATTTCAAGGATTTGATCGAACGGCAGCGCAAGGGCGAACTGGTGAATGCCGACAGCATCCATTTTCCGGATTCGCTCAAGTATTTCACGGCCGCCAAACGAACTGTGTTTGGCGGCGGCGGCATTATGCCGGATATTTTTGTGCCCGTGGATACATTACATTTAACTACTTATTATTCCGATCTGATTCGCAAAGGCGTTTTCAATCGCTATACCATCGATTTTTCGAATGAAAAGCGTGATGAAATTAAAAAATCTTACAAAACCACCGAAAAATTTGTGAAAGGATTTGAGGTGGATGAAGCCATGATGACAGATTTTCTGGCCCTGGCCGAAAAGGAAAAGGTAGAATTTGATGAAGCCTTATACCAGCGTTCGGCAGATTTCATCCGGATGCAGATCAAAGCATTGATTGCCCGTAATATATGGGATATGGAAGCTTATTATCAGGTGGTAAGCGAGCAAGACGAAACCATTCTTCAGGCACTTGAAATACTGGAAAAGAATGATATGTTCTCGGAAGTGATTCATCCGGAGGAAAAATAAAAGTCACAGCCAGATTTACTTAGGGTCTGCTGAAAAACACCTAACACATTGATATAATTTAAGTCGCCATTTATTGTATTGTGGTTTCTGCAAGGTTTTTATTAGAAATCATCTAAAATCCATGCAGTACAGTGTAATCTTTGAATCAAGCTACTTCGTTAAAGCCTATTATGAATTTTAAAATGTCAACAACAATGTGTTGGCTAGCCTGTCGCACGCCATCTTCTGTGTTGCCTGCGACTCGAAGTATATCGATACATCTTCGTCTTGTCGCCTCGAATCTGGCATACGACAGACTTTTTCAGCAGACCCTACTTAATCTAAAAACCTGGGCGACAGGTAAGTTCCTGACTTTTTCGGGAAACCAAACTCCAGGCTTATTTCATGCGTGCCGCTGTTGTAATTTGCTATTTTCGAAATACCCAGATCATAGGCATACCGTAATTTGATTGTTTCGGACAAAGCTATTCCGGCGCGTATTATCAATGCATCCTGATGTCGGTAGGCTAGGCCTGCTTCCAGAATTCCGGCTTCAATCACAGCGCCAAGTTGCATGCGCCTGATCGTTCCCTGCATATGCCAGGAGATTTCAGTCATCAACCTACTTTGCTCATTTAGCATTAGCCAATGCATTAGGTATAAATGATTATGCAAGGGAATCCTGAAAATCGTGGCTTTTCGGTTGGGAGTTGTAATATGATTGGCTGCCACACCGATTGCAAAGGCATTCCAATAAAGCTCTGCGCCAAACGAAAAATCAGGTTTAAAAACAGATTCATCAGGTTTGATGAGTGGTTCGTTACCTGCTTCAAAAATCAATTCCGAATAAAGCACTTGGCGTTGATAAAAACCGGCTCCGAGGCCAAAGCGAAGATCGAGCTCATTCGAAAGTCTTACCTGATAAGCGTAAGCCAGACTCAGCTGTCGGGTAATTTCTTTTCCTGCAGTCTGATTCAGAAAGCTTAATTTGAGTCCCATAGGCTGCTCATCCATAAACATATCTGCGCTCAGATATTGCACAGCAGGTGCATCCGGAAAGCCAATCCATTGCTGCCTGGCCATCAATTCCAGATTGATTCGTCCGTTGTCGTCCATTGCTGCCGGATTAAACACCTTTTGGTTCATCCCGTGAAGGCTAAAAAGCAAGTCGGTCTGTGCTTTGGCTTGCCCAACCATAAACACCAATATTGCAGCTAAAAGCAAATAATTAAACATCCTGCTCATGGTTTGATTTGTTTAGCTTCTTCCATCGAGATACGTTTTCCATTGTGATAAGGCACGATAAAACAATCTGCAAAACCAGCAGCCAAAACTTGATTTTTAAGCGATTCGGCCGCAGACAAATTCTGTCGGTCGCCAATTTCGTAACGGTAAATGCCATTCACAGGCTGCACATAAAAGCGGGCATCAGGGATGATTGCTTTTAAAACCGCAAAATAACTTTCAGGCTCGAAGTACGCCGATGTTGCCATCAGCTGGACCCGATACACCAGTGCCACACCGGAAGCTTTGTAAGTGTTTTGTGAAACTACAGGCATGAAGTCGGTTCCGGTTACCGTGAATGTTGTTCTTCGATTGGCCTGATGCTCTGCTTCGGATTTAGCATTAGGAAAGATGGGATTTGTTTTGCCAAAACCTCTCGACACAAGCCGTGCCGGATCGATACCGTTTGCAACCAAATAGTTAACAACGGAAGCGGCACGGCTTTCAGAAAGTTTATCGTTATAGGCATGGCTGCCACGGGTGTCGGTGTGGGCATTGATTTGTACGATCACATTAGGAGTTTCGCGCAACATTGAAGCCAGTTTGTTGAGTTCCAATTTTGAGCTTTCGCGTAAAGAGGCCTTATCAAAATCATAGTAAATATTGTTGATTACCACTTCCTTCTTTTCCTGAATGGCAATCAGTTCAAAATCCATATCCACTCCATTTTGCTTATTCAGCAGCAGTGGTTTTCGGGCTTCCGGTATCCTGCACACACGCGATTCGCTGAAATAGCCCTTTTTGGTTACTTTCACGGTATAAATATGGTTTGGTTTTAAGGAATCGAAACGGTATTCGCCCTGCGAATTGGTGAAAGTTTCCAGGTAAAAACCACCCGGGCCGTTGATCATCACCTTTTCTGAAGCCAGGGATTTTCGACTTTCCTTGTCAATCACAATCCCGCTAATGGTAGCAGGATAGGTAAGCAAAGCCAGCGCAAAATTCTGTCGTATCAAGCGTGTTGAATCTGCAACTTTTTGAAAACGTTTTTCAGGAAAATAGCCTGTTTTTTCTGCATAAATATCAAGGTTGTTCCCAATAGAAATACTTGTCCGGTAATGCCCTGTTGAGTCAGTTTTGATTGTTCTTTTACTTAATCCGGCTTCAAGGATTTCGATTTCAACATCAGCCAGCAATTTACCAGAATGTTCTTCTTTGACAACTCCCTCGAGGATTGCCCGCAGAGGATAAGCCTCAAAAGTGTAGATGTCGTCATTCGTCTCGCTTTCCCGATTCGAACTGAGCCAGCCCTGAATGCTGCCGGTTTTCAAAGTGAGATAAAAATCGTCTCCCTGACTATTAAAGGGAAAATCCAACAGCACAGGCTTTTGTGCCTGTTCATCATTCAGCCGGGAAGCATACAAATCCAAACCTCCATAGCCTGAATAACGCGCTGCGGCAAACAGCAGTAGGCTGTCGCCAATAGCAGTAGGGAAAAGCTCATCAGTTGTTGTATTAATATGTGGGCCCATATTGATAGCCAGCCCAAAGCCACCATCTTCGCGCAGGCTAATTCGGTAGATATCTTTACCTCCATATCCGTTTGGCATATCTGAAACAAAGTAGAGCATTTTACCATCTTCCCGGACAAAGGGATGACCATAATGGATATTTTTTTTCATAAAAGGAGCTGGTTTTGCCTTGCCGATTTTTCCGGTAACAGGCTCAATAGCAGCCATCAGGATAGCACATCGTTTTTTGCTGTTGTTGCAACTGGTGTAAAAAATCCTTTGCTGCAATGGATCAACAGCAGGGGTGCCAATATTTTTTCCTTTCAAGGCCTTAAAATCAGACGCAAGCTTAAAATCACCAAACTGATTTTGTTTAAACTCAAAAATCCCTGAATAATACTCTGATGTTCTTCCGTCAATATTTTGTTGCTGCCCATCGGAACGACTGCTCGAAACCAGAAGGCTCTGTTTATGCCACAGGGCAGTATAATCACTGTAGGAAGAACTAACAGCATAGAGTTTGTCAAAAGGAAAATCTGTTTGATGCGATTGTTTTTGCCAGCGATGAATCATTGCAAGCATATCCTGTAATTGACGGGAATAGGGTTGCTTTTCGAGTGCTTTTGCTATCGTTTGTATGGCTGATTCAGTCTGATTCAGTCTGAGCTGTACGGAAGCTTTCAGCAGCAGCCATTCCAAAGATGGTTGATCACTTTCAACGGCATCTTTAAGCCAAACTTCAGCTTGTTCAAGTTGATTCATTTTGGCATAAGCCTCGCCCAGCTGATAGGCAATTTGCTGCCTTAGTGTGGCGTCTTTTTCCTGATCAAAAGCTTTTTTCCAAAGCTTTACAGCACCTGCATAGTCTTTGGATTGATACTTTTTCTGTGCCTGTTTCAAAGCTCGTGAAGACTGGCCGGCAGCTGTATTCCAACCTAGCAGAAATAAAAAGAGTAATATGCTCACCAGGTTTTTTCTCATTCTATTATAAGTGTTACAGAGCCTTTTTCGGTTCTGATTAAACCTCCATTGATATCCCTGATTTCCTGTACAAAATAATAGGTGCCAGCTGAAACCATGCTTCCTTTGTAACGTCCGTCCCAGCCCTCAATGCCGCTGAATAATTCAACACCCCAACGACTAAACACCCTGATGAAATCTCCTTTTCTAAATAGGTCATTAATCCCATCTCCATTGGGGGTAAAGGCATTTGATTCGTTGGTGGTTTCTACAAAAATGGCTGCTTCCGAAACACATCCTTCAGCCGTGATTGCCTGCACAGCAACAGAATCAATGGGTAAATCAATGCCTGCGTAGTTAAAGCTATTTGAGGAACCCAATTGCAATATCATCGCTCCGGAAGAAAAAATGTATTCCAGAAAAGTATCTGGTTGAACACGAATTGATTTTTCTTCTGCATTCAGCATGAGTTCAATTTGCGGACGCTGATTTACAATAAGCTGTATTGTGGTTGAATCCTTGCATCCAAGGCTATTCGTTCCAATTACCAGAAAGTCCATATTCTCGGTTGCTGGCAGAACAACCTGATCAGCAGTTTGTAAAGGATCTAAATGCCATTCGTAAGCATCAGCACCTGAAGCACTTAAAATGAATTCGTCATTTTCGCAAGCTGTGGTTTCTCCCGAAATAATTAATTGCGGAACGGGATCAATAATTGCTGAAACAATTCCCCTCATTGGCTGTGAGCAGGATTCATCAAAGAAATTGGCCATAACCCGAAATGCTCCTGTTTCAGCAGGCGAATTAAAAGCAATGGCATTTCCTGTTCCAAAAATCATTTCAATTGGAGTATCGCTATTATCTAATAAGGTGTAATCTACCCCAGTTTCAGAACCTGAGAGGTAAACACCATTGCCAGTCTCATTGGCACACCAGCGCCCGCCTCCAAGCAGATCAAACTGTTGTGCTTTGGGTGTTTGCCTAACTTCTACCAATCCATCCATCAGTTGTACACAGCTCTCCTGACTAAGGGCAAGTGCGTGGTAGCTTCCCTGGGCGAATCGGGGCCCAAAATTGAGTGTGTTTCCGGTGCCATTTTTGGTAAGTCCTGTAAATTGTCCGTTGAGATAGAGTTTGTATTCCATGCCGGCTTCGCTGTCTGTCAGGAACACTTCCGGAGGCAACTGACTATCACAAAATAATCCTCCGCCATCCAATGTAAATACCTGAGGCAGGCTGTTCATCCTTACTAAAACAGAATCTTTGGCTTGCTGATCGCCCGATTCAACAACAATTTTGTACCAGGAATCTTCGGTGGGATAATCCACAAACTGCCAAGCTGAATTGGGAATTAATTGTCCGTTGATGAACCATTGCCTGCTATAATTTCCATCTCCGCCCGAAGGCAAAGCATTGATTTGAATCGGTTCGCCCGGGCAAACGTTGGCTTCATTGGCATGTAAACTCACGCTGAGTACGCCTCCTGTAACAAAAACACTCAGCTGATCGCTCGTCTGGCACAAGCTGAGGTTATCCGTAACAAACAACTCGAAGAAAACACTTTGTTGCAAAGGCTGTGTGGCTGTGGCAGCAGCTTCGGGATTTACTACTAGCGATTCGGGCTGCCATTGGAAAGCATAATCTCCGGAGCCATTGCGGACAACTGCCTGCAGATTTGCAGATGTTCCGCGGGGAATAAATACATCCTGACCTGCATCGAGCTGAGGAATCGAATTTTGAATTACCACAGCAGCTCCTGCCATTGCCAGGCGGCAAGGAAATCCGGGGCGGTAAGCTTCAACCGTATAAATACCAGACATGGTTTGGTGACCAAATGACAATTCCCCGCCCGTTCCCTGGACAGTAAAAAGCAATTGTTCTTCCCTGAACAAAGCATACTGAACACCCGTTTCCGAACCAGAAAGCCCTATTTCAGGAGCTGCTGAACCAGTGCAATATGCCCCGCCTCCTGTAACAGTAAACTGTTGTAATACAGGAGATACAGCTACAAAAACAGAATCTTGTATTGTGCTTTCACCGTCAGAAACAGAAAGAAAAATCCAACTGTTTTCAAACAAATCAACAGCAAGCTGTGCTTCGTTTCCCAGCACTTCGCTCTGCTGATTAGTCCACAGATAAGCATATGATCCTGAGCCTCCGCTTGGAAGTGCCATTGCCTTAAAGTTTTGCCCCTCACAGAGCTGACTCTGGTTGGTTAGAATTCGCACTTTGAGTGGTCCTCCCTCAATAAAGATGATTACGGTATCTTGCTCCGATAAGCATTGCGACATCAAATCTGTTGCTGTTGCAAAGAAGACAGTAGATTGATTCAAAGGAGATGTTAAGGTTGTGGCACTTTCGGGAGATTCAACAAGCCAATATGGAAACCATTGGTGTGAATAATCACCTGAACCTCCGACAGCTTCCATATTTAAAACTGCCGACTCGTCTATTTGAAGTATTTGATCGAATCCGGCAAAAACAACGGGTGTATCAGTAATTTCAATTTCAGCGGTTCCGTTCATCAGTGAAGTGCAATTCGAATGCGCATAAGAAGCACTAATTTGATAATTCCCGGATCCTTCTGCAGCTTCAAATGACAGGGCAAAGCCATTTCCAATGAGGGAATAGCCTGTTTCAATACCATTGTATAGCAGGGTGTACACAACCTCTGATTCGGATCCTGAAAGCTGAATGACAGGCAGCTCCTCATTTGCACAAAACTCACCTCCTCCTGAAACTTCAAAAATTTGAGGAGCAGGATGAGGCTCAATCCAAATAGAATCTTTTAGGATTTGGCTGTCTTCTGATAAGGTAAAAATATACCAGGCTGCCACTTCCGGAAAAATAAGCGGATTAATCTCATTTGATTCAAATCCGGCTGGATTTGAGACCCATGAGTAAGTATAATTACCAGTTCCTCCTCCGGGCAAGGCAAATAATGTGACTGGCTCACCTTGGCAAGAAACAGATGAATGATATAAAGAAAGCGACAGTTGGCCACCCGTTATAAAAACCGTAGCGTAATCCATCGATGCGCCACAAACAGGATTTACAGCCTCCAAAGAAAATAAAGTCGTACTGTTTAAATTAACCGTCGTCGGCTGCAAGGCCTCAGGATTAAGCAGCTGGGCAGCAGGATTCCAGACAAAAGCAGCATTTTCATCTCCCGTTAGGCTTCCTTCCAGCGTAACCTGTTCATTTTGGCTGATCCACTTATCTGGTCCGGCATTTACCAAGGGAACATTTGCCTGTGAAATGACAGCTTCTCCGTTCATCAATTTTTGGCAGCCTGTGGCATTAACAGCTGTAACAGAATAACTTCCGGGCTGATCATAACCGCCAAATTGCAGCACTGAGCCTGTACCAGGCAATTCCAACTTCAATACGTTGTCGTAGAAAAGCCTGTATTGAGTACCAAATTCACTTCCATCCAAAAAGATCTGTTGGGTTTGGCCTGTTTCACAAATTTGACCACCACCATAAACCGTAAATGTTTGAGGAGGCTGTGATACTGAAATAAAAATACTGTCCGATGCAGTTTGTTGCCCGTCATAAACAGTGACCTTGTACCAGGCAGAGGCTGTTGGCGTAACAACAGGCTGTACTTCGCCTGAATAAAATCCTGCCGGCACCGAAGTCCAGCTGTAATAATAGTTTGCAGTGCCTCCTGTTGCCAAGGCATGAAGCTCAACAATTGATCCCTGACATATTGCCTGTTGGTTTGCTGATGCCGACACCTGCAAAGGGCCACCCTGAACGAATATCTGTACTTGATCGGGTTGCGACTGACATCCGCTTTGGTTGTCCGTTACACTCAAATTAAAAATCGTATTCTGACTTAAGGGTTCCGTTAGAGTTTGTTGCAAATCAGGGTTTTCAACCAATGATTGGGGGGACCATTCAAATGTATAACTGCCTGATCCTTGAGATACTTCGGCATTTAAATTAGTCGCCGTGCCCATTTGAATTGTGCGATCATATCCGGCAAAGCCAATGGGAGTATTCCTGGCTATAACTTCTACATTTCCGGGCATCATCTTGCTGCAAAGCTGCTGTTGCGATAAAGCCTCAATTTGATAAATTCCTTCAATAGTTTGATCGGCAAATGTTATAGGCTGTCCGTTCCCGATACGAACCTGAGCCGTATTAGTTCCGTTTCTGTAAAGTGTGTAAAAGACATCATTCTCTGAACTTGTCAGGATCACCTCAACACCCTGACTGCCAACACAATAATTACCACCACCTTCAAGGCTGAAGGCTTGTGGCAAAGGCCTAACTTCAATAAAAAGTGAATCGGTGAGCACCGTAAAACCATCAGTAAGGGTGAGAATCATCCAGCTCGAATTTGTTAAAGTGACCAGAGGATTTGAAATATCAGTATTTAGTCCGGGAGGATTTGATTGCCATTGGTAAACATAATTCCCTGAACCACCCGTAGGTAACGCCTGAAGCTGAACAGATTGGCCGGAACAAATACTGTACTGATCGGCTTGGAGTGTGAGATCAAGGTCTCCACCAGTTACAAAAACCACTGATTGTGCGGTATTACTTACACATCCGCTATTAACATCGGTAGCTGTAACCTCGAAAATTGTGGTTTCAAAAAGCGGCAAAGTAGCCGGGTTCTGTTGATTTGGGTTTAACAATTTGTCAAAAGGCGTCCAGCCATACTTATAATTCCCTGAACCGCCCTGAGCGACTGACGAAAGTGTAGTTTGATCTCCGTTTGAAATGTATTGGTTGGCTCCGGCTGTTATTATTGGCAACGAAATTGTGCTCACTGATAATTCACCAACCATCATTTGGGAGCAGTTATCTGAAGAATAACGGGCAACAGCTTGATAATTTCCAAGGCCAAAAGTCCCAAATACGATAGCCTGACCTGTGCCATTCTTCTCGACTACAACTTCATGATCATTTCGAATCAATTGATAAATCACACCATTTTCTGATCCGCTAAGGCCAATTTCAACACCTTCTTCATTGGCACAATAGCTTTCATCTCCGGTGATACTAAATTGTGCCGGAACAGAATTAACCTGAATACTTACAGATTTTTGTATCGTTTGCTGTCCGTCGCTGAGCGTTACGATATAGGTTGTGGAGATTACCGGACTGACTACAATTTGTGCGTTTGTTGAGTAGATACCTTCGGGAAGTGAAGTCCATTGATAGGAATAATTGCCGGTACCTCCTCCTGCAATAGCAGAAAGTTGCACTGGATTGCCCGGACAGATTTGTGTTTGACTTGCAACTAAATCCAGTTCCAGTTGTCCGTCTTTTATATACACTATCATGGTGTCCGGAATAGCTTTGCATCCATTTTGTTGATCCGTGGCATTGATGATAAACTGCCGCGATTGAAAAAGGGGAATGGTTTGGGTAGATGACCAATCGGGTTGTTGAACGTATGCTGGTGGGGACCAATTAAAACTGTAATTGCCAGAGCCACCTGTTGCTGAAGCATTCAAACCGGCGATTTCGCCTCTTTGGATAAACTGATTGCTGCCCGCAAAAACACTCGGGGCATTTTCTTCAGTAATCTGAACCTGACTTGTTATTTGTGTGAGGCATCCGGTAGATTGATTTGCAGCACTTACAGTATATATTCCACTGTTTGCAAATCGCCCGAAACTGCTTATATAGCCATTTCCAATGATTTCGGCTCCTGTAAAAGCTCCATTGGCAAATAATTGATAAACGACATCTGGTTCGGTTTCAAGAAGAAAGATTTCCGGAGCTTCCTCTCCCGGGCAATAAGAACCTCCTCCACCAAGCTGTTGTTGCAGAGGCAGCGGGTCTATTGTTACATCTGTTACACCCTCCATCAGAATGCTACAGGATGTAAAACCATTGATTGCCAACACACTATATTGCCCTTCTTGCGTCACCGATCCAAAAGAGATGGCTTCATTATTTCCTTCAATCACATATCCAGTCGGATTTTCATTCCTGAGAAGTTGGTAGCTAATTCCTGTTTCCGAGTCTGCCAGGCCTATCTCAACGCCGGTGCCACCGCTGCAATAACTTCCTCCGCCAGTGATTTGCTGAACAACCGGGGTTGGGTCAACAAACAGTCTGGCGTTTATAGTAGTATCCGGACAACTCACATTTGTTACGATGCATCGATAGCGAAAACCATTCATTCCGGTGGTAGTAAATACTTCAAGTATATTGGTATTCGTACCTTGATAAAAGGCATTATCTTCCAGCTGTACCCAACCTTGCCCAATGTTTTCCTGCCAGTTGAAATCCGTTCCATTCAAGGCTTGAACGGCAAAGACTGCCGTTTCGTTTTTGCAGACTCTGGTGTCAATTGGTTGGGCGGTAATTATCGGAGGTTCATACACTCCCAAATGTGCGGATTCCGAAACATCTTGCAGCCCTTCGGCATCAAATACTACACAGCGATACTGGTAACCATTCAATCCCAGGTTGGCATCAGAAATTGTTAGCAATGGTGTATTATATCCGCTGGCATAATCTATGGTTTCGTTGATGTTGTACCAACCAACGCCATCAAATTCCTGCCATTGATATACTGCCGTATTTAAAGCTATTACTCTAAAGCTCGCACTTGCATCAACACAAATGGCAGTATCTGCAGGGTGGCCAACAACAATCGCTTGTGCCTGGATGTTGTAGGTCAACACCCACGCTACGAAGAATATAAGGAGCTTAATTCCAGAACGCATTGGTTGATTATAAGATCCGGTAAAATACAATACAACTTGCAGGTTGCATTATATGCCGGATTTGATTAATTGATCTCGGTATTAGAAAGCTTTTACGATGTAAAAATATATGATTATTAAAGTTTAAAACTGATTTTTTTACAGAGTTTTTAACATTGATTTGTTAAAAACCTGCACCGTATTTTTTTTGACCTTCAAATGCATTAGGAGGTAATATTAAAATGCTTTTGAAAAATATTAACACAATACCTTTTATGATATCCTTATAATTTAGAATGAATTTGAATAATTTGTTTCTTAGCTTTGCAGACATAAAGGTGAAATGATTCTACAATTATCCAAAGCAATGGAGGAAATATGGTAAACCTGTCCACAACTTATATGGGCATAAAGCTGAAGAACCCGATCATCGTAGGGAGTTCAGGGCTCACTAATTCTGTAGAGAATATCAAGGAAGCCGCTGCAAACGGGGCTGCTGCCGTAGTTTTAAAATCGCTGTTTGAAGAGCAGATCAAGCACAGTGCCAGTCATACGCTTAACCAGGATACACATAGCAACTATTATCCTGAAGCTGAGGATTATATCCGTAATTATACCCGCCACAACGATGTAGATCGCTACTTAAAACTGATTCGTGATGCCAAGCAGGCTGTTGATATACCGATCATTGCCAGCATCAATTGTGTGTCGGATCAGGAATGGATTGAGTTTGCCACAAAGATAGAAGAAGCCGGAGCCGACGGGCTCGAACTCAATATGTTTATCTTACCTTCTGATCCTCATCACAACAGCGAATACAACGAAAACATCTATTTTGAGGTGCTGAGAAAATTGACCAAGCTGGTAAAGATCCCGGTGTCTTTGAAGATTAGCTATTATTTTTCGAGTTTGTCAAAAATGGTGCTAAAGCTCTCCTGGACAGGTATATCGGGTCTGGTGTTTTTTAATCGTTTCTTTTCGCCTGATATTGATATCGACAAGTTTGAGATCAAAGCCAGTAGTGTTTTTAGTCATCCCGAAGAAATAGCCATTTCCTTGCGTTGGGTTGCCATGATGTCCACCAAGGTGCATTGCGATATTGCTGCTTCCACCGGAATTCATGATGGCAAAGGCATGATAAAGCAACTATTAGCCGGTGCCAAAGCAGTTCAAATTGCATCAGTACTCTATAAAAAAGGTTTTCAGGAAATCGGCATCATGCTCAGTGAGCTGGAAACCTGGATGACAAAACACAATTTTAAAACCACTGATGAATTTATTGGCAGAATGAGTGTTAAAGAGGCCGACAATCCTGCTGCTTATGAACGGGTGCAGTTTATGAAGCACTTTAGCGGGATTGAGTAAAACAGTTTAAATGAATTTATGAGCCGGATGAATTTCCGGCTTTTTTTGTTCGAAAAGTCTCAGTCTGTATAAATAATACAGCATGAAATAGGAGCCACCCGCACTAAACAAATGCCATAAAAAGTGAGTTCCCTGCGGCAGAATTTCGAATGCATGTATGTCTAATTGTCTGAATAACAAAGCCAGCGCAAAAAGAATCAGGACAAAAAGCACGGATAATCCTGCTTCAAATTTGGTGCGATAAAGCAAGATTAGTAAAGGAACAAGCACCAAAGCTCCCGAGATTGCATAGGAAATATTAATTGCCAGGTGACCTTCCAATTGCCCGAAAAGCAGGATTCTTGATGCAAAAACCGGTAATAGCACTGCGGCCACCAGCCACCATTTTTTAAGGATTTTCAACCAAAAAAATATCGCCAGCGATAAAGTAAGTAATGCAGAAGGCAAAATATCGAGAAGCAGAAAAACCGGACTCATCCTGAATGCATGAAATAGCGTGCTGCCAAGTCCGCCCAAAAAAACCATCATTATGGCAAACAGAAAAAAGGCATTTTGTTTTACGGCTTTAAAGTCTTTGATCAGCCAATAAACCGCTGGCAGCATCATGGTTACAGAACTCAAGGCATTCCAGGGTTCCACGATAATCTGTTCGGGATGGTATTCGGCATAGCGTGGCCCGCCATCTGCTAAACGCTGATTGGCCCATTCAGCAACAACACTTAAAAAATCAAATCCCGAAATCATCCAGATTGTAGTTTTGTTTGATAAAATGGATAATCAGTATATCCTGTTTCATTACCACCATAAAAGGTTTCTGTGTCATAGGGTTGCAATGGCCAATTGTTACGATAACGTTCCACAAGATCGGGATTGGAAATAAAATCCCTACCAAAAGCTGCCAAATCAGCATGTCCTTCATTTAGCATTTTTTCTGCCAGCTCAAAAGTCATTCCACCAGCAGTGATTACCGGACTTTCAATCAAAGGCTTAAAATAGGCTGTTGGGCTGACAAGGTAATTATCCAAACCTTCAATTGTATGTGCAAAAGGTTCGATCAAATGAATAAAGGCCAATTTAAACTTGTTGAGTTTTTGAATCAGGTAGGTAAAGGTTTCGACAGGATTTTCGTTGCTGATGCCAAAATTTCGTCCGGAAGGCGAAAGGCGAATACCGGTGCGTTCAGCTCCGATTTCATTTACTATGGCTTCAACAACTTCCAAAGCAAAACGTGCTTTATTGGGGATGCTTCCGCCGTATTGATCCTTTCTGATGTTGCTGTTATCATTCAAAAACTGATCAATCAGGTAGCCATTGGCGCCATGAATTTCAACTCCGTCGAAGCCTGCCTCAATCGCATTTCGTGCTGCTTTGCGGTAATCTTCGATGGTAGTTTTGATTTCAATCAGCGAAAGTGCTTTGGGTACGACTGGATTCATTTTTCCCTGCAGCGTTGTAACATGCCCGGTTTCTGCCACGGCAGAAGGCCCAACCGGAAGACCGCCATCCAACTGAATAAAGGGATGCGAATGTCGTCCGACATGCCATAGCTGACAAACAATCTTGCCCCCGGCTTGATGTACAGCTTTTGTCACTTTTTGCCATCCTGCTATTTGCTCCCGCGAATAAATTCCGGGAGTGTTGGGATAACCCTGCCCTTTGGGCGAAATCTGACTAGCTTCGCTAATAATTAATCCGGCACTGGCTCGCTGCTCGTAATATTTGGTGTGAAGTTCAGTGGTTTCCAGCTTTTTTCCTGCCCGCTGCCGGGTTAGCGGTGCCATGACGAAACGGTTTTTAAGTTGAATTGCCCCCATCACATAGGGATCGAGAAGTGGCTTAAGCATTTTTAACGTTTTGTTTAACTGAAATCGAGTTCTTAATTACAAAGGTTAAACAATTTTTTATGTAGATTTGTTCTTCTTATTTAAACCAAATCTAAATAGTATGCCGTATTACATCCGTCGCGGAGAAGTGCCACACAAAAGGCACACCATCTTTCGCAAGCCAGATGGCGATTTATATGCAGAAGAATTGGTATCTACCGAAGGTTTTTCTGATGTATATTCCTTGATTTATCATGCTTTTCCGCCAACGATGGTAAAATCGATCGGAGAGGCTTTTTCGGTGAAACCAGAAGTTGCCATCGACCACAATATGCAGCACCGCAGCTTTAAAGGATTTCAGGTGAAGCCGGCCGACGACTACCTCGAAAGTCGTGTTCCGGTTTTGGTTAACAATGATGTATATATCAGTTTGGCAGCTCCACGCCATTCGATGAAGGATTATTTTTATAAAAATTCGCAGGCCGATGAGATGATTTTTGTCCATCAGGGAAGCGGGAAACTGCATACCATCTTTGGCACGATCAATTTTGTTTATGGAGATCATTTGATCATTCCCAGGGGCATCATCTATCAATTGGAATTTGATACAGCTGAGAATCGTTTGTTCATTGTCGAATCTTTTCATCCGCTCCGTTTCCCAAAACGCTATATGAATAAAAACGGGCAGCTGCTGGAGCATTCGCCATTTTACGAAAGGGACTTGAAAGTGCCCGATAAATTAGTGACGCATGAAGAGCGCGGCGATTTTTTAGTAAAAATCAAGCGCGAAGATTTGATTTTTCCCTATGTGTATGCCACCCATCCTTTTGATGCTGTTGGTTGGGACGGATGCCACTATCCTTTTGGGATGAGCATTCATGACTTTGAGCCTATTACCGGCCGGATTCATCAGCCGCCTCCAGTACATCAAACTTTTGAAACACCGGCTTTCGTTACCTGCGCCTTTGTGCCGCGCTTGTATGATTATCATCCCGATTCCATTCCGGCACCTTACAATCACAGCAATGTTGATTCTGATGAAGTACTGTATTATGTGGACGGAGATTTTATGAGTCGCAATCACATCGAAAAAGGCATGATAACTTTGCATCCGATTGGTATTCCACATGGCCCCCATCCGGGAGCAGCCGAAAGAAGTATCGGTAAAAAAGGAACGGATGAGCTGGCTGTGATGGTTGATACTTTCAAACCACTGAAGCTTACAAAGCAAGCAATGAGTCTGGAAGATCCTGACTATCATAAAAGCTGGCTTTACTAAATTTATTCGAGAGAATTATAATTAAACAAAACAGATAACAATATGAGTAATAACGATTTTTTACCGATCAACGGTACTGATTATGTTGAATTTTATGTTGGCAATGCCAAACAGGCTGCCCATTATTATCAAACGGCTTTTGGCTTTCAGCCATTGGCTTATGCCGGACTGGAAACAGGTCTGAAAGACAGATCAAGTTATGCCTTGCGTCAGGGAAAGATCACTTTTGTTTTAACGACTGCACTCACACCCGAATCACCCATAGCCGAGCATCAGAAACTGCATGGCGATGGTATCAAAGTGATCGCTTTGTGGGTGGACGATGCCCGTCAGGCCTGGAAAGAAACCACCAGCCGGGGTGCGCGGTCCTATATGGAACCCAAGGTGAATGTTGACGAAAATGGTGAGGTTGTGATGAGTGGGATACACACCTATGGTGAGACAGTTCACATCTTTGTCGAGCGCAAAAACTATTTTGGTCCTTTCCTCCCCGGATTTCGTAAATGGGAACCTGATTACAAACCTGGCGACACCGGCCTAAAATATGTGGATCATATCGTTGGGAATGTGAATTGGGGCGAAATGAACAAATGGGTTAACTTTTATGGCACTGTGATGGGTTTTGAACAATTGATTTCGTTCGACGACAAAGACATCTCCACAGATTACACAGCCTTGATGAGCAAGGTGATGTCGAACAGCAATATGCGGATCAAATTCCCGATCAACGAGCCGGCCGAGGGAAAGAAAAAATCGCAGATTGAAGAATATATTGACTTTTATCGCGGAGCTGGTGCGCAGCATGTGGCTATGGCTACCGATGATATCATTGCTACCATTGAACAGCTCAGAGCCAGAGGAGTGGAGTTTTTGCATGTGCCCGACACCTATTACGATACCGTGATGGATCGTGTGAAGGAAATTGACGAAGACCTGGAAACACTGAAAAAGTTACGGGTATTGATCGATCGCGATGAAGAAGGCTACCTGCTTCAGCTCTTTACCAAACCAGTTGAAGATCGACCCACGGTGTTTTTTGAAATTATTCAGCGCAAAGGAGCGAAATCTTTTGGCAAAGGTAATTTCAAGGCCTTGTTCGAAGCTATTGAGTTAGAGCAGGAAAGCAGAGGTACGCTTTAATACAAACCAATTTAAGAATCAATATTAAAGTTACAACAGATATGCTTGAATCCAATAATCCGGAACTCACTTCATGGATCAAAGTGCCTGAAAACAGTGATTTCCCGATACAAAATTTACCCTATGGGATCGCCACATCAGGCGATCTCATTTTTATAGCCACACGGATAGGTAATACGGTGATAGACCTTTCGGTGCTGGCCGATTTTGGTTATTTCGATGGAATTGATATCCCTGACCTGAGTGTCTTCTACGAGAAGAGTTTAAATCAATTGGCAGCTTTGCCAAAAGAGACAAGGATCGCGTTGCGAGAACGCCTTTCGGAGATTTTTTCTGTGTCGAATACTGAGCTGCAATCGAATGAAGAGGCACGCCAATTAGCCTTGTATCAATCAGATAAAATCGAAATGCTGATGCCTGTTCAGGTGGGAGATTATACCGATTTCTATTCCAGTATCGAACATGCTTCTAATGTTGGAAAAATGTTCCGCGACCCATCCAAAGCACTGCTGCCCAACTGGAAACATCTGCCCGTTGGTTATCATGGCAGAGCCTCGTCTATCGTTGTTTCGGGCACAGCGATCCATCGACCCAAAGGACAAACCAAGCCGAAGGATGATGAACCACCACAATTTGGCCCGTCAAAACAACTTGATTTTGAGTTGGAAATGGCTTTTATCACTTCGGCTCGAACCACACTGGGCGAATCTATTGCTGTGGATAGGGCAGAAGAGGCTATTTTTGGACTGGTGATTTTTAACGATTTATCGGCCAGAGACATCCAAAAGTGGGAGTATGTTCCTCTGGGACCATTTCTTTCAAAAAGCTTTGGATCGGTAATCTCGCCCTGGGTGATCACCATGGAAGCCTTGGAACCATACAGAACCAAAGGTCCAAAGCAGGAACCGGAAGTGTTGCCTTATTTGCAAATTGCAGGTGAACACAATTTCGATATTCAGCTGGAAGTTGCCATACAGCCGCAAAATGCAGAACCTACAAAAGTTTGTCACTCCAATTCCAGGTATTTATATTGGAATATGGCACAGCAGCTGGCACATCAAACCGTTGCAGGCTGCAACCTCAATCCGGGCGATATGTATGCTTCGGGTACCATCAGTGGTCCTACGCCTGATTCTTTTGGTTCGATGCTGGAGTTGAGCTGGAAAGGTACGCAGCCGATAAAAATGAAAGATGGCAGCGAACGAACTTTTTTGCTCGATCACGACACCATCATTATGCGGGCCTTTGCCGAACGAAACGGAATTCGTATAGGTTTTGGTGATTGCATAACGAGTATTTTACCAGCAAAATAAACAGAGCTATGATAACAATTGATGCCCCCAACTACGAGCAGCGAAAGCTTCATCGCTTGCTGCTTGGCAGTATTGCTCCGCGTCCTATTGCCTTTGCCAGCACCATGGACAAGGATGGCAATCCTAATTTGTCACCATTCAGCTTTTTTAATGCTTTTGGGGTTAATCCTACCACACTCATTTTTTCTCCATCCCGAAGGGGACGCGACAATACTACCAAGGATACTTTCGAAAACCTGAAAGAGGTGCCTGAAGTTGTGATTAATGTGGTTAATTATCAGATGGTTCAGCAGGTGAGTTTGGCAAGTTCTGAGTATCCTAAAGGAGTAAATGAATTTGTGAAATCAGGGTTTACGCCCCTTGAATCAGAAAGTGTGAAGCCGTTTCGTGTGAAAGAATCACCCGTACAGTTTGAATGCAGTGTAAGGCAGATCATCGAAACAGGTAATGGACCCGGGGCAGCTAACCTGATTGTGTGTGAGGTATTGAAAATGCATATCAACGAAGAAGTGCTTGATGATAAAGGTGAAATTGATGTACTGAAAATTGATCTGGTTGGCAGAATGGGGGGTAATTATTATGTGAGAACCAATGGTGAAGCTGCCTTTATTGTTCCCAAACCCTTATCAACTCCTGGTATCGGGATAGATGTTTTGCCTGACGAGATCAAATTCAATCCATTCCTAACTGGCAACGAACTGGGGCGTCTGGGAAGTCTGGCCGAATTCCCTAGCCATACCTTGATAGATGAGCAAAGGCTGAAAAACATAGCGAACGAGGCTGATATGATAGGCAAGGTAAAGCAATTAATAGAGAACGACTTAATTAATGAAGCACTAGCACTATTATTGGCATTTTATCAATAATGCGATTCTAAATCTTGCAAATAGAATCCTGTTTTTAGCACAATTTTTTGATTAATTTTCAAAGCAGTGTAAAAGCTAACCAGCTTTTTCACTGCTTTTTAATTTTGTATATGTTTGGTTATTAAATAAATAGATTAAGTATCTTCTTTATTTAGAATCATACTATATAAGCATTTCTACTACTCAGAATGCTAATTTTCCGTTAAATTTGTCCACTTGTAGTGTAAATTATGTATTTACTTTCCGAAAAAAATGTTAACCAAAATGAAAAAAATTACTACTTTTTTTGCCTGTGGCAATCAAATTTTTAAGACGTGCCTGTTAATTATTACAGGTATTTTTCTATCCTTCACGATGCTGGCGCAGGACTTAGCCATTGATTTTGGCAAGACCACTTCTGGCATGCTTGTTCTTGACGACAATATGCAGGGGCTAAGTGCCACAGTTGCGTATCCGGGGCTTGCAACTTTTCAGGTTGAAAGCTCAAAAGGTGTTTTTAATGAGTTACTTATCCCACAAACTTTTTCAGTGGGAAATCTTGGTGAGCCCAAACTTCCGGCAACCAAAAAACTGATTGAAATCCCATTTGGAGCCGAGGTAAGTGTTAAGGTTCTCAGCTACACTGTATCTGAGTACAAATTGAGTGATTATGGTATTAATGAATTGATAATGCCGGTGCAGCCTTCACTGCGAAAAGACCAATCAGCTGAGGATGTAACATTTGAATTTAATGCAGAGGTTTATCAGAAGGATGATTTTATATCACACGAACTTGCCTCTGTCGAAGTTCTTGGTGTTATGCGGAGTTTCAGAATAGCCAGGCTTACCATTGCTCCCGTGAGTTATAACCCTGTTCAGGGTGTTATTCGGGTGTATAATGATATTGAATTTGAGGTTGTTTTCACGAATGTGGACGAAAGCCTTACTGAATATGTGAAATCCTCAACCTATTCACCTTATTTCTCGGCGATGCAGCAGGCATTTTTGAATAATCCTACCAATAGAGAGTATCCTGATCATCCTGATCTTACAACGTATCCCATTAAATACCTGATCGTTTCTGACCCAATGTTTGAAGAGGATTTGGCTCCATTTATTGATTGGAAAACAAAAAAAGGTTTTGAAGTTATTGTAGCTTATACCGATGAAATTGGAACAAGTTACAGTCAAATTCAATCCTATGTGCACGAACAATACAACAACGGCACACCCGATGATCCGGCTCCAAGTTTTGTGTTGTTTGTTGGTGACACACCACAAATACCTGCCATTCAGGGGTCATCATCCAGTAAAATGACCGACCTTTACTATGCAAGTGTTGATGGCGACTATTTTCCTGAAATGTATTATGGTCGTTTTTCGGCCACCAATAGTGCACAATTGACACCATATATTGAGAAAACGCTTTACCACGAAAGGTATGAGTTTTCTGATCCAACATATCTGGATGATGCAACGCTGATTGCCGGTGCCGATGGAACCTGGAATCCGCGCGTTGGACAACCAGCCATTGAATATGCAACCGAAAATTATTTCAATGCTGAACTCGGCTATGTCAATGTGAATGACTATTTAACAAGTCCATACACCGGTTGTTATGATCCTGACCGCATAGCAGTAGGATTGATAAATTATACAGCGCATTGTGGCGAAACTTCCTGGGGCGACCCCAATCTTTCACAGTCCATGGTTAATAATTTTGTAAATCAGGATAAGTATCCGTTGGCTATTGGTAACTGCTGTCTGGCTGCCGATTTTGGATATCCTGAATGTATTGGCGAAACTTGGATGCGTGCTGCCAATAAAGGTGCTGTGGCTTATATCGGATCTTCACCGAGTTCTTACTGGTTCGAAGATTTCTATTGGGCAGTAGGTGCATTCCCGCTTCAGGGCAACAATGATGGTTATGTGCCAACTTTTGAGGAGACTACCTGGGGTGCTTATGATGCACCTTTTGTAAGCGATTATGTAACAACAGGCGGAATAGTATTTGTCGGGAATCTGGCCGTTACTGAAGTTCATATTCAGGGTTACCCCAGTCATTCCAGCCCTACCTATTATTGGCAGGCATACAATGTTTTAGGTGATCCTTCCCTGGTTACCTATAACACTCAGGGTCAGAATAATACCGTAGAGCATATGGCCATCCTGCCTATTGGACTCGAAACTTATGAAGTAACGGCAGAACCGGGTTCTTATGTTGGTATTTCGAAAGATGGTGTTTTGCACGGATCAGCACTTGTAGGCGAAACTGGTGTTGTAGAAGTACCTATTGATCCTGTGTTGTCATCTGGAATGGTGGATATCGTTGTAACCAAACCACAATTTATTCCTTATATGGTTCAGGTTCCGGCAGCTGCGCTCGAAGGTCCTTATGTGGTACTTGATGAGTTTGTGATCAATGATGAAGACGGAAATGGACAAGCAGATTACACTGAATCATTTACGATAGATGTAACCCTTAAAAATGTTGGTGCTGATCCCTCGGGGGATATCACTGCAACGGTTGTTGGTGAGGATGACTACCTTACCCTAACTGGTGCTTCCTCTGCTGATTTTGGAGCCATTGTAAACGGCGAAGTATCCAGTGTAGCTGATGCCTTTAGTTTCGAAGTGGCTGATTATGTTCCTAATGAGCATATTGCTTCATTGGTGATAGAAGCTACTGATGGAACAGAAACATGGGAAAGTAACCTGATGATTAAACTCTATGCCCCAGTACTTGATATTGATGAAGAAATATTGATTAATGATGCCGCCGGCAATGGAGATGGCATCCTTGATCCGGGTGAAACAGCCGATCTCATTATAACTGTGAACAATACGGGTGGAAGCGATGCTTTTGATCTGAGTACTACCATCGTTTCTTCTGATCCGATGCTTGTTGTAAATAATGCCACCTTGAATGAAGAGGCTTTGGCTGCTGGTGAATCTGTTGAATTGGCATTTAATGTTACAGCCAGCAGTGATTCACCCATTGGTTATCCTGTAAATATTAATATGTCAGCTAATTCGGGACCTTCAGGCTTATATACTGCAACACAAACCGGTGTAGTAGTTATTGGATTGATTCCGGATTATTTGATTAGCAATGGAACAATCGAGACCTGCGTAGGTAATTTTTACGACACGGGGGGTCCTGACGGTCAATATCAAAGCAATGAGAATTTGACGATGACTTTTTTGCCAACCACACCAAATGCAGTGATAAGAGCAGATTTCGTGTCATTTGAAACGGAAAGTGGCTATGATTACCTCTACATTTATGATGGCCCCAATTCTATGTCGCCACAAATTTCCGGCAGCCCTTTTAGTGGCACTACAGGTCCTGGTATGGTACAAGCTACCAATGCCGAAGGTGCGTTAACATTTCGGTTCACTTCCGATTATTCTGTCACAAAAAGTGGCTGGCATGCAGAGATCAGCTGCTTTATTGATCAGGAATTGGCAATTGAAATCACCGCCACACCTCCAACTATCTGCGAAGGAGGTTCTGCAGTACTTAATGCACATCCTGTTGGTGGCACAGGCAACTATACCTGTATCTGGAGTCCTGCCGAAGGTCTTAACAATCCTAATGCTATGATGCCAATAGCTTCACCTACTGAAACAACTACCTATTCAGTAATTGTAGATGATGGCGAAACAACCGTTGAAGGTGATTATACCCTGGTAGTTCATGAAATGCCGGTACTGGAGCTAGGTAACGACACAATTATTTGTGCTTATGCAACAATTACACTTGATGCCACTATTCAAAATGGTATATCCTACCTATGGAATCCTGGTGGTGAAACTACCGCAACGATCACTGTTGATTCTACAGGAGTTGGATTGGATTCACAAACCTATTCCGTAATTGCCACAGACGAAAATGGGTGTGTGGTAGAAGATGAGATCACTGTAACATTTGATATTTGCAGCGGCCTGAATGACCAAAAAATGGCTGTAAATATCTATCCTAATCCGGCATCAAAGCTTGTTAACCTGGCTATCCGCGGCAACGCTTCACACCTTGAATATACGCTGCTCAATTATCAGGGCAAAGAAATCTTCAAAGAAGATTGTGGAAGCTTTAGCGGATCCGAAATCAAACAGATCAATCTAAGTAATTATGCCAAAGGCATTTATTACTTACGCTTAAATACCGAAGATACGGTTTCGATACATAAAATTGTAATCCAGTAAAATTAAACCGAAAACGTACCGTGGTTTAAACTACGGTACGTTTTTACCAAAATCAAATAATAACCCATGAGAAATTTATTTTTTACACTTTTATTGCTGCTTTTTGCCAGTGCTGGCTTTTCACAGCAATGGTATGCAATCGAAGGTCAGTCACCTTCAAAAATTTCACAGAATCTCATACAGTCAAACGAAAATGAAATCATTATTTCCTTCGCGTTACCAGGTTTTTATGCTACAACAGTAGAAACTCCACGCGGAAAATCTTCGGTCATCAGCGTACCGAAAATGGTTTCGATGCTCGAAGAAGCTGCACCAGACCTACCGGTTTATGGTGCATCGGCCATAATAGGAGATCAGGCATTGATGGATATTACAATTCTTGAGACCTCTTACACTGATTTTGAGAATTTTGAAATAGCTCCTTCCAAAGGGAATTTCAGTCGCGAGATAGATCCCGCTACAGTGCCTTATACCTACGGCGAAATGTATGAAAAGGATGAGTTTTACCCGGCCAACAGAGCCACTCTTCAGGAACCTTATATCCTCAGAGATTATAGGGGTCAGGTTGTGAGTATTTACCCTTTTGCCTATAATCCGCAAACCAAAACACTACGGGTTTTTCACCAGTTGACTGTTAAATTGGTTAAAATTGGTGAAGGTGGTGCGAATCAACTTAGTCGTAAAAGTCCTCAGATTACAACAGACAAGGAATTTGAACAGCTGTACGCCCACCATTTTATCAACTTTGCTGAGACGCAAAGCCGCTACCCCATCCTTTCCGAAGAAGGCAATATGATTGTAATAAGCCACGGTCCTTTTATGGAAGCGATGGAGCCTTTTGTAGCCTGGAAGAAAAGAACAGGACGCCCGATCGAAATCTTTGATGTGGCGACTATAGGAACCAATCCAACAGCTATAAAGGATTTTGTTACAAATTATTACAACGACAACGGACTTACGCATATCCTTTTGGTTGGCGATCATCAACATGTTCCGAGTTATAACAACAGCAGCTCAGGTGGTTATTCTGACAACTATTATGGCTATTTAGCCGGAAATGATTCCTATAATGAAGCTTTCGTGGGTCGTTTTTCTGCTGAAAGTTCAACACATGTCGAAACGATGGTACAACGTATTCTCACTTTTGAACGGGACTTGGATGAAAGTGCTGATTGGGTTAATATTGGCATGGGAATCGCCCGAAACGAAGGTGCCGGAGGTGGTCATAATGGTGGTGAAGCAGATTATGTTCACATGAATTACATTCGTGATAGTTTGCTCAATTATACTTATACTACTGTATATCAAGAATATGACGGTGGTGTTCCTGGTTTGCCAAATACAACTGCTGCGCAAATCTCGGAGAATATTAATAACGGTACCAGCATTATCAATTATTGCAACCACGGCTCACAAAATAGCTGGAGTGTTGCCGGTTACAGCAGCTCGCATGTAGATGCTCTTACCAATACTGATCGCTGGCCTGTGATTTGGGCCGTAGCCTGCGACAACGGGAAATTTACAAGTGGCAATTGTTTTGCAGAAGCATGGACCAGAGCCACCCACAACGGAGAACCTACGGGGGCTATCGGTACTATGATGTCCTGGATTTCGCAACCCTGGCAGCCTCCAATGACAGGCCAGGACGAAATGGTTACCATCCTGGTCGAAGGTTATGAAAATAATATCAAACGCACTTTAGGTGGCAACTCCATCAATGGTAGCATGAAAATGATTGACCTTCACGGAAGTTCTGGCAGATCAACGCATGATACCTGGATACTTTTTGGTGATCCTTCGATGACAATGCGTACTGATGTGCCTGCAGCAATGGCTGTTTCTCATCCTTCAACACTCTTCCTGGGAATGCAGGAATTAACCGTGAATGTGGATGCTGAAGACGCCATTGTAACCCTAACCTGGGAAGGCGAAATTTTGGCTTCCACTTATGTTGAAGACGGACAGGCTAATCTTAGTTTTCCGGCACTGGCTGAGGTGGGAATGTTAGATATCACGGTTTTTGGATATAATAAGGTGACTTATATGTCAGAAATTGAAGTGATACCTGCCGAAGGGCCTTTTATTGCTTATGTGAGTAATGAAATCAATGACGAAGCCGGAAATAACAATGGATTGATCGATTATACAGAACTTATTTCATTAGGTATTACTGTCGAAAACCTGGGCGTTGAAACTGCTACTGATCTGGTTGCAACCCTTTCATCCGAAAGTGAATACATCACCTTTACTGATAATACCGAAAATTATGGTGATCTGGAAGCCGGCGCAGAATTAGCTATTGCCGATGCTTTTAGTTTTGAAGTTGCGGATAATATTCCCGATATGACCAGCATTCCTTTCCTTTTGACTGTTACGGGAACTGAAGACAGCTGGGAAGCCAGCTTTAATATTTCGGCTCACGCTCCTGCTTTTTCTATTGGAACTTACATGATCGCAGACGATATCGTGGGAAACAGCAATGGCAGACTTGATCCGGGTGAAACAGCCAGGATTATTGTGAATGTGCAGAATGTTGGTTCAAGTGTTGCTTCAGAAGTTCTGAATGAGTTGACACTAAACAATGCTTTTGTTACCGTAAATTCAGGATCCTTCCTGATTCCTGAACTTCATGGTGGCGGTCAGGCTTTCTTCGAAATTTCAGTTAGCCCATCAGCACCAATTGGAACAGCAGTTGATTTTAGCTGTATGGTTTCATCAGGAGCATACTCAGCCGAGAAGAGCTTTGTTGCCAAGATTGGTCTGGTGCTTGAGGATTTTGAAACTGGCGACTTTGAAGCATTTGAATGGACACAGGGTGGAGATCAACCCTGGCTGATCACAGATGATAATGTTTATGAAGGCAATTTCTCGGCCAAATCAGGTGGGATATCACACAATCAAAGCACGGAACTGATTGTCCAGTATGAAGCCAGTGTGGACGATAGTATCTCGTTTTTCTGTAAGGTTTCTTCTGAGTCTGGCTATGACTGGCTACGCTTCTATATTGATAATACTCAGGTAGCTGAATGGTCAGGAAATGTTGATTGGAATCGTGTAGCTTATGCTGTAGCTCAGGGTGAACACACCTTCAAGTGGGAATATTCGAAAGATGTTTCGATGGATGGAGGCGATGATATGGCCATGATTGATTATGTTGTTTTCCCAGCCAGCGTTTCTACTACCGGATGGGCCGGAGATGATACGGCCATCTGTGAAGGCGACACTTATCAGCTTGAAGGGTTTGCCGATCACTATACTGAATTGGAATGGATTACTTCAGGAACAGGTACATTTGATGATCCCACAATTTTAAATCCGGTTTATACCCCCAGTGATGAGGATATTACTGCCGGAAGTGTGGAACTTACTTTGATAGTAACAGGCGAATCCTCTACGGTTGAAACCAGCATGATACTTACTATTAACCATCTGCCAGTAGCTATTGCCGGCGAACCGGGATTCGTCTGTCAGGATGAATACTTCGAAATTTCTTCATCTTTTGCCGAAAACTATTCTGAATTGATATGGGAAACCAATGGATCAGGAAGTTTTACCGATCCCTCAGCACTTAATCCTATTTACATCCCAAGTGCTGAAGATTATGTTGTCGGAATGGTTAGTCTTACTTTAACTGCTCAGGGAATTGGTAGCTGCGGTGATGCCGTAAGTTCAACAGAACTTAGTTTCCATAGCTTGCCAACTGCTTTGCTCACAGGTGATCAGTCTGTCTGTCTAGGTGAAGAAGCCCAGCTAACCATCACGCTGACAGGTGAAGCACCCTGGACAGTTGAAATGGCAGAGGATATGGGAACGATAGAAATATTTGATACGCCCTACACCATGGTGTTGACACCTGAAGCACCTATGGAAATGAGTTTGCTTTCTGTAACAGATGGCAACGGATGTATCAATACTGGAGAAGGTTCTGCTGCAATTGACTTGTTGTACGCACCTGCTGCACCATTATCACCAATAGTACCGGATAGTGTTGATTATGCGGAAAATACTGTTTCAGTTGTAACAATCGAAGCCGTCGAAGGTGCTAATGCCTACGAATGGGCTGTTGTGCCTGCCGAAGCCGGAACTTTCGAAGGTGAAGGTCTGGAAGTTAACATCAACTGGAATACTACTTATCTTGGTGAAGCAGAACTGATGGCCAGAGCACAAAATGAATGCGGCTGGAGCGATTGGTCACCGGCCGCTACTGTGGTTTTGGAAAGCTCCGTTGGATTGAATGAAAACTTTGCTAAGTCTTTGGTGGTTTATCCAAACCCAAGTGATGGTGAGGTTTACCTTAGCCTGGATTATCTGTTGAAGGGAAAAGTGAATCTGACAGTAGCCAACAGCCTTGGCAAACTTGTTTATCAGAGTGAATTGGAAGCATCCGCATTGACATCGGACGTAAAACTCCCACTTTCGCATCTCGAAAATGGCGTTTACCTGATTCGAATCACTACCAATGCAGGATATGCCGTGAAACCACTTTTCATCAATAAATAATTTTTGGAAAGGAAATAATAAATAGCCGGTTCCGAAAGAGCCGGCTTTTTTTTAATGAATAGCTGAGGATTGGATGGTTTTTCAAAGCTATAATTATCATTAAGATTTATTCAACTTGAGTTTAAATAAATATAGCTGAATATCAATTAAATACCAGGAAATTTAAAGTTGGCATTCTGATGAAAATCTTTATTTTTGAGGTGTAATTAAATTTGATGTTCACTGAAGCCCAACACAAATAAAGCATGAATAAAGTATTTTTTTTTGGACTTGCGCTGGTTTTTGTAGTCTCTTGTAAATCAATAAATAACAGTAAATCAGAGGTGCATCCTGAAATAGGGAAAATGGCTGAAGATGTACGCAATGAAACCCTCAGAAGCTGGCAGGCTTATAAAAAATATGCCTGGGGCCATGATGCCCTGGCTCCCTTATCGAAAACAGCCAAAGACTGGTACGAAGAGCCTTTGTATATATCTCCTATCGATGCCTACAGCACCTTATTTATGATGGGTCTTGAGGATGAAACCCGCCTGATCGAAGCTTATGTAGCCGACTCATTGAATTTTGATAAAAACCTGGATGCCAAAGTTTTTGAGGTGAATATCCGCATCCTGGGTGGATTGCTTTCGATGTACGAATTGTCGCGCAATGCAGCTGTGCTCGAGAAAGCAAAAGACTTTGCCGACCGCATGTTGCCGGCCTTCGATACCAAAACGGGCATCCCAAAATACTGGGTAAATCTGAGAACCGGACAGGCTCGTGGCGATACGGTTAATGTCGCCGAAGCCGCTACCTACACTTTTGAGATGGGCGTTTTGAGCTACTATACCCAAGATCCCAAGTATTATCAGGCAGGCAAAAAAGCCACTTTGGCAATTTTCGACCGACGCTCAGAAATTGGTTTGATTGGGGATGTGATAGATGTGGAAACCGGAGAGTGGGTTTCGACGCAAAGCCATATCTGCGCCGGCGTTGACTCGTATTACGAATACCTTTATAAAAGTTATTTGTTGTTTGGCGATCAGGAACTGGGCAGGCTTTGGCAGGAAAGCATCCAAGGGATTAATACTTATCTGGCTGAAATATATAACGAAAAATTGTGGTATGGAAGGGCTGATATGTACAGCGGCGAAAAAACAAGCTCACGAATTACCTTGTATGACGCTTTTTTCCCGGCAATACTTGGCTTGTCAGGCGATACCACCAGGGCTACCCAATTACAGCACAGCTGGGATTATTTGTGGAAGCTTAACGGACTGGAACCCATGGTGTACGATTATAAAACTTCCGCTTCATCCTATCCGGCTTACGACCTGAATCCCGAAATTATTGAATCAGCCTATTATCTTTTTAAGATTACGGGTGATAGTAGTTTTTATAAGATGAACGCCCAATATTGGTCCGATATTAAAAAATATTGCAAAACGGATATGGCCTTCACCAGCATCAAAGATGTAGCAACCAAAGAACAGAAAGATTATATGCCTACTTTTTTCTTTGCCGAAACACTTAAGTACCTGTATCTCACCTTCATAGAAGATCAACAAAGCTATCCTTTTAACGATTATACCTTTAATACGGAAGCACATCCTTTTAAAAGGAGTCATTTCGATAAGAATCTGGCCGCAGATTATCTTGGTTTTGAATAAATTAGTGCAACTGATTAAAGCTTATTGGTAAGAAAGCATCACTGTTCAATAGCCTCAGCAGCCTGTTAATTCTGTTTTTTTAATTGAATCAGACTTAATTCCCAATTGAGTTTGTGGTGTATTTTTTCAGGTTTGGAATTGTGGATATATTCCTCAATTGTGGACTTATCCCACACTTTTTAGCTGTTGCCTGAAAGGAGTGTATTTTGTAAAAAGCTGTATTCAAGTAAGATAGAATTTTTTTTGCTTTTTGGTATTCCATTTGAGTTATGTAATGGCAACTTTAATGTTTAACTCAAAATATATAATCCTATGAAAAAGTTAATGTCATTAGCAATCAGTTTTCTTTTCGTTGCAGGATCATTCAACGGAATCAGTTCAGTAGTTGCAAACGTTCTTCCAGGCGAAAGCTATAGCATCAACCTCTTGGATGATGATCAGCGCACGGAAGTAAAGCTTGCAGAGCTGCCACAAGCCGTGAAGGATGTGCTCGAAAGTGACGATTACAAGGGCTGGGAGGCAGAACAAACTGTTTACCTGGTAAAGGATAAAGCTACCAATAGCGAGTATTACGAAATCACACTCAAACATGTCGAAAGTCAACAATCAAAGACGATAAAGCTCAAAGCAACGGGCGAAAAGATTAAATAGGCAGTTCTTTTTTTAGAATCGTTTGGTTGTTACAGGAGTTAATTTTCAACTTAACTCCTGTTTTTCCATAATATTAAATAGTATGATCACGATCAATAATTATAATAACAATATGGTTTCAGCGCATATAATGCAAAAACAGGCGGGATGGGTCATTCATGCACCAGTCTGGAACAGCAGGATGTCTTTTGCCATTCCCTTAAAACCTGCAATTTTCAACAATCTGCTAAATTCGCAAATCTTTAATTTTTTGTCCGTTAGCTTTAAAAAACAATAATTTCAACTGAGGGTAACAGGGTTTTCATCTGTTTGTACGATTTGATGTAATTTTGCAGAATCTGTTCCATTTTATTGTTGATATGCCTAAAATCCTGATTGTTGAAGATGACCTTACTTTCTCGCAGAGCCTGACCAGTTATCTGGAGCGACATCACTATGAAGTTAGCGTAAGTAACAAGATCACTGATGGGGCTAAACAATTGAAAACTAATGTTTATGATCTTCTTTTACTGGATTACAGACTTCCTGACGGCACAGGGCTCGATTTGGTTAAAGTTTTGCAAAACGCAGGAAAAAGAATACCGGTAATCATCATGACCAGTTTTAATGATGTGCGAACCGCCGTTACATCAATAAAGATGGGGGTGTTCGATTATATCATAAAACCGGTTAATCCGGATCACCTGATGATGGTGATTAAAGATGCGCTGAAAATTGATCCCCTCAAAAACTCAAACACTGCCAATGATGATTCCAGATTTATCAGCGGAAACAGTGAGCAATCGCGTAAGATAGATCAGCATATCAAGCTGGTAGCACCCACCAATATTTCAGTAATTCTTCAGGGCGAAAGTGGCACCGGAAAGGAACAGCTGGCCCGAAAGATACATCGTTTGAGCAAGCGGGCAAACAATGCTTTTGTGGCTATTGATTGTGGATCGCTTTCGTCAGAACTGGCGGCAAGCGAGTTATTTGGCCATACCAAAGGAGCTTTTACGGGAGCCATCTCTGATAAGAAAGGGCTATTTGAATTGGCTAGTGGTGGCACTTTATTCCTGGATGAGGTGGGCAATCTGAGCTACGAAATACAAGTGAAACTTTTAAGAGCACTTCAGGAGAAAGTGATTCTGCCCATTGGCGGCAGCACCATCAGGCAGGTAGATGTGCGTTTGATTGCTGCAACAAATGATGACCTTGGCAAAAGCGTTAAAAATCAGCATTTCAGAACTGATTTGTATCATCGGCTGAATGAGTTTAGCATCATGGTTCCGCCGCTGCGTAAAAGGGGGAAGGATATTTTGCTTTTTATCAGACATTTTATCGGGCTATCAAATGAAGAACTTGGCAAATCAGTTAAGCAAGTTTCGGATGAAGTAATGGAGATTTTGCTTGGTTATGATTGGCCCGGTAATCTCCGTGAACTTAAAAATACCATCAAAAGGGCTGTGCTGTTGACATCGGATGATATAATCGAAAAAGAAGCCTTGCCTGAAGAAATGGTTTTTGAAGCGAAATCATACCTTAACGATGATTACGACCTTAAATCAATACAGGAAACAACCGAACGCGACCTGATTGTAAAAACATTGCAACAAACCGGAAACAACAAATCGCAGGCTGCCAAGTTGCTAAATATCGATCGTAAAACGCTCTATAAGAAGATTTCACGATACAATATCGAAGAGTAAGTTCAGTATGTTTGATTTAAAACTGACCTGACTAAATGTGCCAGATCAACTAAAATCTTCTCTATTGTTTCATCTTCCTCAATCAGTAGTGCTTGATTTGATCGAAGGACTTTTTCCAATGTCCTTAGCTTTTGCGATACCTCTGTTGCGCCGATTTGTGCAGTGCGGCCGGCCAGTCGATGTGCAAGTTCTGTTACACCGGCAGAATCCTGCTGTTTGAAAGCTTTCTCCAATAAAAGGATATCCTTATCAGTTTCTGTAACAAAATGTTTAAGTTGTTGATTCAGAAGACTTGCATCACCCATCGCCATCTTTCCCATGGGTGATTTTTCGATTAGTTTACGATCAAAATCCTGATCGACAAGATATTTGTAAATTAGCTGAAGCAGATCGGCTTCCACAAAGGGTTTTGCAAGTAAATCATCAAATCCGTGAGCGCGTATATTATCTTTCTCATCCGGTAACACATGTGCCGTAAGTGCAACAATTTTTAGCTGTTTGCAGGCTTTACCTCTAAGTTGTGCACAAAGTTCAAATCCGTGCATTTCGGGCATGTTTAAATCCATCAATACCAGACTATTATCATCTATTTCCATTTTTAATAAATCCCTGGCATCTTGCATACAATGGTGTTCAATAGCATTTTCTGTAAGGATATCATCAATCAATTTAAGGATGTAAGGGTCGTCATCCACAACAAATACTTTACCGTACAACGAATTTTTTAATGGCAACTCATTAACAGTTGTTTTTGAAGGCTTTTTTTCAGCCAGTGGAAATGCCAGGTTTACTACAAATTCTGAACCTTTTCCCTGTTCACTTTCAACCTTTAATGTACCATTCATCAAATCAATCAACGATTTGGTAATGCTCAAACCAAGGCCTGTTCCGGAAACCGGATTAGCTTGTTCAAACTCATTAAAGATACGCTCAAGATGCTCTGCAGCAATACCAATACCGGTATCTTTAGTCGTAAACCGACATTGATAAACTTTGTTTTCGGCAGTATAATCAAAACTGAAACTAACTTCACCTTCGTCAGTAAATTTGATTGCATTTCCAATCAGGTTGTATAAGATTTGTTTTAGTCTGAATGCATCGCCATGCAATGTCAAATCCGGATCTGCAGTATTTATGAAATTGAACCTGAGGTTTTTCTGTTCTGCTTGAGTTCGCATGGAGTCCATCACTTCTTTGAGCAGATCATGTATCCGAAAAGGCTGGTTGACGAGTTCGTATTTTCCGGATATTAATTTGCTGTAATCCAAAACCTCGTTAACAATCTGGTGAAGATGAGCAGCACTCTTGTAAATGATTTCAACAGATTCATCTTTAGTAAGTTGCTTTTTCCTGATTTGTTCAGCAAAGCCCAGAATCGATTGCAAAGGTGTGCGTATTTCATGACTCATATTCGAAAGAAATCGCTGCTTTACCCTGCTGAGCTGCTCGGCCTTTTCTTTGGCCAGTTGAAGTTGTAGGCGTAAATTGTTGTTGCGATTCACATCGATAAAAATCAAAAATGATAATATCCCGATGATGATTACGAAAATTACCAGAATGAAGATGATTCTCTTTATCGTCGAAAGTAATTCGGTTGCCAAGGTAGTGCTGGTTTGTTCAGCTTCATTCAATTCATCCACTTCAAAATCGCGCAACATCCTGTAAAACTGTGCTGTCGTGAGCTCGGAATAATTGATCAGATTTTGTTCGGCTGCATAAAGCTGATTCAGCTGCCCCCTGTAACTTCTGTCGAGGCTGTCGATAAACATTTCAATGTTTTCGGTAATTTCAGTCCGGTTTGCACGCGAAATAGTATCAACCCTGACATTCTGCTTTTCTTCAATAATTTTGCTCTCTGCTGTCTTGTGCAAGGTATCTGCAGGTTTTTCTTCTTCTTCTTTTTTACCAAAAAGTCGTTGCAGAAAACTCCTTTTCTTCCGGGTATCTTCTGCTTCCTCTCCCGGAATGGTAGTGGTGGTAATAAGTTTGGTCTCCGTAGTTACCACATTGGTGTCGATTTCCTGGCTGATAAGTGCTACCAATTCATTCAGCTCACTGTATTCCTTCGAAAACTTTTGCGGATTTGTAATCTCTGAGTACAATCCCAGGTACCGTGTTAGAATGTGATCGTAATTATCTATTATTGAACGCATTGAATCAATCCGACTGATGTAGGTTGGCTTGTCGCTGCAGAGGATTTCGAGGCTGTCGAGCGATTGGATCAAATCCTGACTCACGGGCTGTAATTTGCTCATTTCGGCCGGTTTATAGGTGATAAACTGTTGCCTTCCAATTTGATTAATACGTGTAAAAAGATAAGAAATGTTGTTGATCAACCTGATTTTTTCATTTGGCCTGGTGAGCTGTTCCACAGAAACAAAAAGTCTGTTAAATGCAAAGTCGGAAAGTAGCCAGGTTGCAATCACCGATGTAGTTGCAATTACCAGAATAGCAATCAGTTTTACCTTAATAGATGCAGGATTTTTATCAGCAGATTCGGACATGTTTTGTTATTGAGGTATTCAAAGGATATATTTTCTCTTCAAAAATACATCAAGAAGTTTGCTTTGTTGTTGTACATTTGTTTTATCAAACTCTTTTCATCAACAGATTAGTATCAACAAGATTTTTTTTGATGAATTTGCTCAATGAAAATACATCACAATGAGAATTAAAGCAATCTTTTTGAAACCAGGCAAAATGGTAAAATAATAGAAACGGATACCATGCGTTTATTGATGAATTTTAAATGAATTAATCAACCCAATAAAAGTATTGTCGTTTGTAAGAAACACAAATAGAGAAACATGCGCTTGTGATTTGAGGTTTCTAAAAAAGAAATTTGTGATTGCAAGAATGTTTAAATGCTGTTTAAAAGTTCCACAATAATTACTAAGAACTAAAGGTGTATGCTATGAATAAGCCTTTGAAAATTGAGGAATTAGGACAGTTTTTACTTTCCATTGTATTATTTAGCCAATTGGATTTCAAAGGGTGGCTTTTTCCGGCCTTGTTACTTTTGCCTGATTTATCAATGCTGGGCTATCTGATCAATACAAAAACAGGAGCCTGGATGTCCAATTTATTTCATTATAAAATGCTGGCAGTTTTACTGTTCAGTTTTGGGCTTTATTTCAATATTTCAATTTTGATGTTGTAGGGTGTAATTTTGTTTGGACACTCGGCCATAAACAGAGTTTTTGGATATGGGCTTAAATATTCTGATGACTTCAAACACAACCATTTAGGATGGATTGGGCGGGATAAATCGTTTTGATCTAATCAATAACTTTAGCATCATTAATTAGCGAATTAAAAATTGGGGAAACAAGAATTACCAAAGAGGACAAAAGACAACAAAAAAAACAAACCCTTTCAACAATAAAAGCTGAAAGGGTTTTTTAGTAGCGGGGAGAGGATTCGAACCTCTGACCTTTGGGTTATGAGCCCAACGAGCTGCCTCTGCTCCACCCCGCAATGTGCGACATTTCCATGTGAAACTTAAATCCGTTTCCGAAATGGGAGTGCAAAGATATATTTTGTTACTTTGCAAAGCAAATTTTTCAGCAAATATTTTTCAATGACACATAAAGCCGGATATGTAAATATTGTCGGAAACCCTAATGTTGGCAAGTCAACCCTGATGAATGCACTGGTGGGCGAAAAGCTTTCGATCATCACTTCAAAAGCGCAAACAACTCGCCATCGCATCCTGGGAATTGTAAATGGCGATGATTTTCAGATTGTTTTTTCCGATACGCCGGGTATTATTCACCAGCCGGCCTACAAGATGCATCATGTGATGAATCAGTTTGTGGAAACGGCTTTTATTGATGCCGACCTGATTTTATTTATGGTCGACATCAGCGATTCGGTTCAGCATCACACTTCTACGATCGAAAAATTGCAGCACAGCAAGGTTCCTGTTTTTGTGCTCATCAACAAAATTGATTTGTCAGATCAACCGAAGGTTGAACAGTCGGTTGCTTTCTGGAACGAGGCTTTGCCGGGGGCTACGGTTTTTCCGCTGGCAGCTTTGCCCGGGCATAATGTGGCTTATCTTTTTGAGCAGATTCTTGATATACTTCCTGAGTCGCCGCCTTATTTTCCAAAAGATGAGTTGACAGATAAATCCATGCGTTTTTTTATTGCTGAAATCATTCGCGAAAAAATCTTGTTGAATTATAAGCAGGAAATTCCGTACTCTGTTGAAGTAGCTGTAGATGCATACGAAGAAACTGAAAAGCTGATCAGGATACAGGCCATCATTTTTGCTGCACGCGACTCGCAAAAAGCGATTTTGATTGGCAAGCAGGGCAGTGCGATAAAAAAAATGGGAACACAAGCCAGGACAGATATTGAGGAATTTGTAGGCAAAAAGGTATTCCTGGAATTGAGTGTGAAAGTAAATAAAAACTGGCGCGATGACGAGCAAATGCTTCGCCGCTTTGGCTATGAAGCCTGATAATAAATACTATAGATATGACAAATATTGCGGCAATTGTGGGCAGACCCAATGTAGGAAAGTCCACCTTTTTTAATAGATTAGTGCAGGCGCGACAGGCAATAGTGGAGGAAACCAGCGGCGTTACCCGCGATCGCCATTATGGTCGTAGCGATTGGAACGGTAAAACTTTTTCACTGATCGATACGGGTGGTTATGTGGTTGGCTCTGACGATATTTTTGAAGAAGAAATCCGCAAGCAGGTAGCCCTGGCGATCGATGAGGCTGATGTGATCTTTTTCGTGGTGGATGCCCGCGAAGGCATTCATATTTTAGATCAGGAGGTGGCAAATTTGTTGCGTCAGTCTAAGAAAAAGGTGTTGCTTGTTGCCAACAAAGTTGATAATCCGGATCGCATTGCCGATGCACAGGAGTTTTATTCCTTCGGTTTGGGCGAGCCTTTCCCCATTTCGGCTATCAATGGCAGTGGCACTGGCGAGCTGTTGGATGAAATGGTGAAACTTTTACCTGAGGAAATGACCACCATCGAAAGTGATTTGCCCAAATTTGCCGTAGTTGGGCGTCCAAATGTGGGGAAATCGTCTATTATCAATGCTTTTCTGGGAATTGAGCGCAACATAGTTACATCCATTGCCGGCACAACACGTGATAGCATTCATACCGAATACAATGCTTTTGGGATGAATTTTATTTTGGTTGATACTGCCGGGTTGCGTAAAAAAGGAAAAGTTTACGAGAATATTGAATTTTATTCTGTTTTGCGTGCTATTCGTTCTATTGAGGAAAGTGATGTGGTGATTATTTTGATTGATGCGCAAACAGGCATTGAAGCGCAGGATCTGAATATTCTCAAGCTGGCCGAAAAAAACCGTAAAGGCGTTGTGATTGTGGCCAATAAATGGGATTTGATTGAAAAGGAGAACAACACCCACCTGGAATACGAAAAAGCTATCAAAGAACGGACAGCACCTTTTACTGATATTCCGATTGTATTTACTTCCGTAATCAATAAGCAAAGGATTTTCAAGGTGCTGGAAGCGGCGCATGAGGTTTACGAAAATCGTAATCGTCGTATTGCAACTTCACAGTTAAACGAATTGTTGTTGCCGATCATTCAAGCTTCTCCGCCACCAGCGACAACGCGCGGCAAATATGTGAAAATCAAATACATCACGCAGTTGAAAACGCAAACACCACAATTTGTTTTTTTCTGTAATTTTCCGAAAGATGTGAAAGAAAGTTATCGGCGGTTTTTAGAAAATAAGTTGCGCGAACAATTCAACTTTAAAGGAGTTCCTATTCAATTGTATTTCAGGCAAAAATGAGCGATTCGGTTAGGATAGATAAATGGATGTGGGCCGTGAGGCTTTTTAAAACCCGTACCATTGCCGCAGATGCCTGCAAAGGCGGAAAGGTAAAAATGGACGGACAGGCCGTAAAGGCTTCCCGAGAGGTGAAAGCTGGCGATCTGATAGAAGTGCAGATCGGGCAACTACACCGAAAAGTGGAAGTGAAAGAGCCGGCTAAAAACAGGGTTGCCGCCAAAATGGTCGAAAATCTGCTGATAGATCATACGCCTGTTGAAGAATATGAGCGTTATGAACTGGTGAAAGCCGCCAAAACAGAGTATCGGGGAAGAGGATTGGGGCGCCCGACAAAAAAAGAAAGAAGATTAATTGACAAACTCAAAACAGAAGAATAATGCGTTTTATTAGAAATTCAGTTTTACTGTTGCTTGGCTTTACTTTTTTTCTGACTAGCTGCAAGCTGTCGAAGCAATCTGTAAAAAAACCAAATGATGCCTGGATGGCAGCCTTTTATAATGTGGAGAATCTCTTTGACACCATCAATGACCCAACAATCAATGATGAGGAGTTTCTCCCGGGATCAAAGCTGGATTGGAATACAGAAAAGTATCAAAAATCGCTTGCTCAAAAAGCTAGGGTACTAGCTGCTTTGGATAGTTTGGATTTCCCGCATTTTGTTGGTTTGGCTGAAATTGAAAACCGAGAGGTGCTTGATGATTTGGTGAACACACCGGCACTTGCCAAAGCAGACTACAGCATAATTCATATCAGTGATAATGACCACCGTGGAATTGAAGTTGCCGCAATTTATCGTAGCGATTATTTTAAGTTATTAGCCTCTGAAGCGCTTGAACCAAATTTAGAAAAACCAGAAAGCATGCGCCATGTATTGTATGTGAAAGGTTTGATTTCAGGAGGAGACACCTTGCATATTTTTGTAAATCACTGGACTTCACGCTATGGCGGAAAAGACGAAACAGCTCCCAGAAGAGCACTTTATGGCGATTTTTTGCGACAATTATCAGATTCCTTGCTGGCACTAGATCCTATGGCACATATTGTGATTATGGGCGATTTGAATGACAATCCCACCGATCTCAGCATCACCGCTCATTTGCAAGCTGTTGGTCCGAATGATTTGGATGCCGCGAGCCGCCTGTTCAACCTAAGTCTTCCACTTTATGAAGCAGGCGAAGGTACACTCTATTATCGCAGCTGGGATTTTTTCGATCAGGTGATTGTTTCGCGCGCACTGCTTAATTCTGAAAAGCCATCTGTAAGAGCATTTGAAGTAGTGAAACATCCCTGGATGCTTTATCAGCCAAAAAAAGGTGATGCTCGGCCTAACAGAATGTCATCAGGCGGACGTTATTTTGGTGGTTTTAGCGACCATTTGCCTGTGGTTTTATACCTCAATGTGGATTAAGGTAGCGTTTGTTCGCTGATCAATTCACCGTTTTCGTCCCACGAACGCCACACTCCTTTTCGTTTTCCGTCCGAATAGGTGCCTTCGATATGTTTTTGTCCGTTGGGATGATATACAATTCCAGAGCCTTCACGCTTTCCGTTTTCAAAACGACCCTCGCTCCACAAGGTGCCATCCTCGTACCAGGATTTCCAGATGCCCGATCGTTTGTTGTTCAGATAGCCACCTTCCATACTTAAAGCACCTTCGGGATAATATTGTTTTTCGCGAACTAGAATTTTTTGTCCACGCTCGTCTTCACGAAAAAAGCGGACAATCTTGGGATTGCCATTATCCCAGATATCAATGATTTCTGAAGTAAGATGTTCATCCTGTCTTGGTTCATGTTGACAGGCTTGTAAAAAACCAAACAAAATAAGAAGTACCGACAGGCTAGCGATCAAATAAAAGCCTTTGTCCGCGGACCTCTTCATGGAATTTTCCGTTCTCATAAGCCAATTCTCCATTTACAAAGGTGTATTTTACCTGATGATTCAGGCTGATTCCTTCCAGAGGCGACCAGCCACATTTATAATGTATATTTTCTGATGAGACAGTTTGTGATCGATTGGGATCAACAATCACTAAATCAGCGTAATAACCTTCACGGATAAAACCGCGTTTTTGAATTTTGAATAATTTTGCGGGATTGTGACAAAGTTTTTCGATGGCCATCCCGGTTGTGAGATAATCCTTTTTTGCCAGATCGAGCATGGCTGGCAGCAAATGCTGAACCATGGGACCGCCGGAAGGTGCTTCAAAATAAGGACGCGATTTTTCCTCAAAAGTATGCGGCGCATGATCAGTAGCTACCACATCAATTTTCCCGCTTCGCAATGCTTCCCATAAAGCTTGCCGGTCTTCTTCCGATTTCACGGCAGGATTCCATTTGATAAAATTTCCTTTTTGATTGTAATCTCTATCGCTAAACCAAAGGTGATGCAGGCAAACTTCGGCAGTGATCTGTTTTTCTTCAAGCGGAATTTCATCGGTGAAAAGTTCAGTTTCAATTGCTGTGCTCAGGTGCAGAATATGCAGCCGGGTGTGATATTTTTTTGCTAAGGCAACGGCTTTTGAAGAAGACAAATAACAGGCTTCCGCATTTCTGATTTGAGGATGAACCTCAGCAGGTGCACCGTCAGGAAATTTTTGCCGAAAGGCATCCATATTTTGCCTGATAGTAGTTTCGTCTTCGCAATGTACGGCAACCAGGGTAGGGGCGTTGGCAAAAATCTTTGAAAGACTTTCTTCATCATCCACGAGCATATTGCCTGTGCTGGAACCCATAAAAACCTTGATGCCACAAACTTTTTTGGGATCTGTTTTCACAATTTCGGCCACATTATCGTTTGAGGCTCCCATGTAAAACGAATAGTTGGCCATTGATTTTTGTGCTGCCAACTGGTATTTTTCTTCAAGTAATTCCTGTGTAAGCACATTGGGAATGGTATTGGGCATTTCCATAAAACTTGTAACTCCCCCTGCAATAGCAGCACGGCTTTCGCTTTGGATATCAGCTTTATAGGTCAGTCCTGGATCCCTAAAATGAACCTGATCATCAATCACTCCCGGAACAAGCAAGAGCCCTTTGGCGTCAATAATTCTGAAGTCTGCTTTAGCATCAATTTTGCCGGATCCAGCAATTTTTTCGATCAATGCCCCATGGATGAGCACATCAGCAACGAACCGTTTGTTTTCGTTGACAATCGTAGCATTTTGTATCAGAATGGCAGACATGATTTTTAGACTTTTCTGGCTTTTATTTTTCCGGATAATCCCCTAAACCGGAGATTAATAACTCCAAAAATTGCTTCTTTAAAAATCCGCTTATTCATTTTTGAGGTACCTTCGGTGCGATCGGTAAATACTATCGGCACTTCTTTAAGCGTAAACCCAAGTTTGCAGGCCGTATATTTCATTTCAATCTGGAAGGCATAGCCAACAAATTTGATCCGATCCAGATTTATGGTTTCCAGTACTTTTCGGGTGTAACAGACAAAACCGGCAGTAGTGTCGCGCACTTTCATGCGGGTGACAAATCTTACGTAAGCTGAAGCATAATACGACATCAATACACGTCCCATCGGCCAGTTAACCACATTAACGCCAGTGATATAACGTGAACCGACAGACAAATCGGCTCCTTCAACAGCACAGGCATGATACAGTCTTTCCAAATCGGAAGGATTGTGTGAGAAATCAGCGTCCATTTCAAAAATGTAACCGTAATGACGGGCCAGTGCCCATTGGAAACCATGGATATAAGCGGTGCCAAGGCCTAGCTTCCCTTTCCGTTCTTCGATGAATAATCTGCCTTGAAACTCCGGTATCAGCGATTTTACGATCTGTGCAGTTCCATCCGGGCTGTTATCTTCAATTATCAGAATATGAAAATCCTTTTCGAGCGAAAAAACCGTCCGAATAATCTTTTCGATGTTTTCTTTCTCGTTGTAGGTAGGTATGATGACCAGGCTGTCTGACATTTTCACCTGCTATTAATTTGAGTAATTCAACTGTAATGTTGCAAAGGTGCAAAATTAATCGAAATAAAAAGGATAATTCAGTGCAAAGCTGAATTATCCTTTCAATAAGTTTCGCTCAAAATATGTTGTAATGCGATGATTATTAATTTACTAATGCATTTGATTGCAAGCTTTCTGAAGCAATATTATTTTTAACGCTTATCGCAAACTCCCAATATAGATATCATCGATACGGATAGAAGTTGATTCTGTGCCGCTACCATCATATTTGAAGGCGATAGCAACTTTAGTGCCTGTGAATAAGGAACTTAAATCCACGTTTCCAGAATCAATCCATGCATGATCGGGATCAGAGGCTTCGGCAAGGCGAACCTCATCAATGAGAATCCAGTTTGCAGATTCCCAATTGCTGCCATCGTAATCTGTTGATGCATATACGCTTAGTGGTGTAGTAGAGGTGTGTTCCCAATAGGCCATAGAGGTACGGAAACGCAGGTAGCGTTGTTCAGTGAGGTTTACATTGGGTGTGATAAGCCAGGTGACCATACTCGCCAAACCAGAGTTGTAGCCTGTTGCCTGCGCATACTTGTCAGCATCAAAGATTTTCCCCTGCCATTTTCTGTTACCGGCTTCAGCGATATTTAGCCAGCCCTCGAAATTGATATCCTGGTTATTTGTTATACTCTCGAATGTTTCGTCAAGGGATTCCAATATATCACCTCCACCGCCGCCGCCTTCGGGTTGGCTCCCGATATAGAGGTCGTCAATGCGTATGGTTGTGGATTCTGTTCCGCTTCCGACATATTTAAAGGCAATAGCGATTTTTGAGCCACTAAACAAATTACTAAGGTCAATATCACCGCTTTCTACCCAGGCATTATCGGCATCAGCTTGTTCGGCCAATCGGGCATCCAGTGGTGTCCAGGTAGCTGAGGTTACATTGCTGCCATCATAATCGGTTGAAGCATAAACTATCAGAGGTTGACCAGAAGTATGTTCCCAATAAGCTTTTGCTGTTTTAAACCGCAGATACCTTTGCTGAGTGAAGTTGACATTGGGTGTCACAAGCCAGGTAATCATGTTTGAAAGGCCTGAGTTATAGCCTGTTGCCTGTGCGTATTTATTTCCTGAGAAATCTTTACCCTGCCATTTACGGTTACCTTCTTCGGCAAGATTAACCCATCCACTAAAATTGATATCCTGATAGTCAATTGCCTGTTCAAAATTTTCTTCGATGGACTCAACAACATCGCCGCCACCTCCACCACCGCCGGTTTCGGTGCCAATATACACATCATCTATTCGCAAAGAAGTTGATTCGAGGTCGCTTCCAACATATTTAAACGCAATGGCTACAGTTTGGCCGGTCATGAATTCTGAAAGGTCTATATCACCAGATTCAATCCAGGCATTATCGGCATCGCCCTGACCTGCAATGGTAGCATTTATCTGGGTCCAGCTGGCTGTAGCCACATTGCTTCCATCATAATTGGTTGAAGCCCAAACAGTGAGAGGGGTGTTGCTGTTGTGTTCCCAAAATGATTTCGCAGTTTTAAACCGCAGGTATTTTTGCTGATCCATTTTTACATTTGGAGTAATTAGCCAGGTGATCATACTGGAAAGACCTGAATTGTAAGCGGTTGCCTGTGCGTAGGTATTTCCTGAAAATTCTTTACCTTGCCATTTTCTGTTTCCTGCTTCGGCAATATTTGTCCATCCGGTAAGACTGATGTCCTGATTATTTCCCGAACTCGAGAAGCTCTCATTTACCCCATCTACAGCATCACCACCTCCGCCACCATCACCGCAGCGCGGATCGTTCATCTGAACTTCGGTAAGTGATCTGATGTAAAGTTGATAGGTTCCATTAAAAACTCCAGCGATGGCAATTAAGCTTCCTTTGCCATTAGGCAGACTTTTTTTCGCAAAATTAGCGTAGTTACTGGTTCTGACAATGATACTGTTACCATCACAATCTTCAAGATTGCGGTTGGTAGTGGCGTCAGTTTCAGCAAATGGTAATGCCGTGTCACCAGCTATGAACTGGACATCCTGAAGCTGAATTAGTTTTGCGTTAAAATTGCCGGATTTAATTTGCTCAATGGTAACTATTTCAGGGGTGAGGTGCTTTTGATTCGCCAGGATAATGATGTTGCTATCAGCTTGAACATTATCGAGTTGCATCAGGCCGTTATAATCCGATAAAATAGTGTTTTTGAGATAAACCCTTATAGAATCGCCGGCACGCAGCCCACTGGTTTCTTTCAGACGCAGGTTGATAGCATGCGTTTTGTCCTGGATGTAGGCATTTTTATAAATATTACCGGAAGCTTCGTCCATGCTAACGATAGCGTAAACTGAGGCGTCTTCTGAAAACTGCGTAGCACCACTGTTTTGGTACATTTCATATAGGTCACCAATAGAATAAACTGTTCCTACTGGCAAACTGCTGATCGGAGGGGTGTCAAATTCTTTTTTAACACATGAGCTGACAAAGCCAATGATGAGGGTCAGCAAACTAATAAGGATAATTTTTTTTGAGTTTTGCATGATGTGCAAGATTTATTGAAATAGATTATTTTCTGATTGTTAAACTTACAAAATAGGTTGTGCCATAAAGGTAGGAATATTTGTCGGGGAAGCGATCCAGATTGTTTAAGTCGCTTCGGAGTTGTTCGTATCCCCACGAAACAAGTTCCTGATTGTTCAAAATATTATTAACACTTAAAATAAGCGAAATGTAATAGCCATTTACTCTCCAGGATTTGCCACCAAAGAAATCCAGTGTAAATCCATCATCAAGTTTGGGTTGGTCAAGGATTTGATTAATCCTTACATCACCTTCTTTGTAGGCACTTAAAAGTTCTGCAGTATGATTATCAGGATTTGGATCAAAATAGAAGCGATCAAAATAATTACCTGTGAGGTTGACCCACCAGAATTTTGGAGAATTGTATTTAATACCCAACGATAAAGCCGTTTGTGGCATACCACCTACATTGTAATTTTTCAGGTAAACGGTTCGGTTGTCAGCCAGTAATTCAGCATCATTATCTCTGGATATAGTCACGTTGGGCCGGTTGGTATAGATATTTTCGCCATAGGCAGCAACGGCCTGCATCGAGAAAGTAGGGGAGAGGTTAACCTCCGACCCAAATTCAATTCCCTGAAATTGCTGATCCATATCTTTCATGATGTAATTAACGAACTCGCGTAGGTCTTCGTGATAAAAACTTCTGAGCCAGATATCATCCTTCACTTTGGTATGATAAACTGTCAACCGGGCTTTAACATCCGGAGTGCGAAGCACATAACTCAGATCGCCCGAAAGGATATTGGAGCTGGTTAATCCGTCAACAGTGCTGTGGCGTGTACGAGGTGAAATGAATACATCTCTGAAATATGGTGCCCTAGTTGAATAACCGGCATTAATCACCAGATAATTTCTTCCATTAAGTGCATAGTTTGCACCTGCTTTTAAGCCATAATCGAAGAAATTGTATTTATCGCTGTCGCCATAGGAATTATTTGGAAATCTTCCGTTTTGCATATTACCTGTACGCCAGAAAGTGGTTCCTGAAAGTTCGGCAGCAGCATAGAGTTCTACTTTCGAAAGTTTCCAACTGGCTTGTCCCCATGCACGATAATTTTGCTGATTGGCATAATAGTCGTAACCAAAAATATCACCTTCGCGAACCACACGGTTTGGTTTGCGCAGATCGCTTTGCGAGACATCTGTGATAAAGCTGGATTCCTGATCTGAGAATTTATCCACATCAAGGTAAAAATCTCCGCCGAGCAAATCCTCAATCACTTTGTGATGTCTGGTTTTGCTTAGATGTACTTCTGCACCTCCACTTAATCGGGTGATGGTATTCAGTTGGTGTTGCAAATTAAACACCAGCCCTTTCTGGTTTTTATCCATGCGACGGTCTTCGACAATATATTTCGATTTATTACCACTTACATTATTACCATTAATGCCTTCTACATTATTTATTGTAGAAAGATTTTTGCTGTTAGCAAAATAAAAGTGATCCCAGTTTAATTGCCTGAAATTTTCATTGTTCTTCCATTGCTCGCGGTAATAGTTGGCTGTTGTCTCATCGCCCATAAATTCAAAATAGCTGGGCAGGTTACGATAATAATCTGGTCGTGGATCGTTGGCATCTGCCCAGTCAAGTGCTGTTGAACCACCCCGGCCAAGCCAGTAATACGCTGTGGTTTGAATTTCTGTTTTTTGATTTGGATTCCAATAGTGCGAAAGCTGAATCATGGGTTGGTTATAGTTGCTTACACGTGCATTACGCTTTTCACCATTTTGATAACCCCAATAAGGATTGTAGTAATTTGTGCCGGTAAGGTCATAGGCTTCCTGCACAACAGCAGTTCCGCTACCTCGCTTTGTAGGTGCTGCAAAAGCGATTAAACCAATGCTGTGCTTTTTGTTTAATTGCTTCTCAACTGACATAAAATAACTCCAGCCATCGTAAAAGGTTCCTTCCTGGTAACTTTCGTTTGCCCAGCGCCTTGATCCTGAAATAGTTAATGCCCAGCCGTTATCCATCAATCCGGTGGCATGAGTGAGCATAATACGGTTGCGATAACTGCGGTTAGAGGCAGCGTAACTTACACCTGTCGAAGGTCGGTAGGTGCTGGCACGGGCAATTATGTTAGTTATTCCGCCAAAACTACCAAAGCCGTAATCCGATTCTGCAATCCCGTTTGCAATAACTTTGTTACGAACGGCATCGTTCAATCCGCCCCAGTTCGACCAATAGGCCCGGCCTGTTTCCGGATCGTTCATCCTCACTCCGTTAAACAAAATATTTGTAAACTCGGAGTCCAATCCGCGCATTCTGAAACGCATCGAACCAAAGCTGTATCCGGCAGTAGAAACAAAAACATCACTCGAAGATTGCAAAAGACCTGATAAATCAGTAGAACTTTCTGCATCTTCAAGCTCAGATTCTGTAAGAACAATAGCCGGAAGTGAGGGGGAAGTCAATGTTGTGTCGGTTTGTGCAAAAATGATCGGGAAACTTGCTAAACCAAACAACAGCAAAAAAATTTTCTTCATGAATACTGCTTTATATTACTAAAAAAACGAGCTGCAAATTTAGGGTTTTTCACTTGGGACTTCCACAATTTTTTTAAAAGTTTGATGAAAACATGAAATAATAAGTCGTAAACCGTAATTTTGTGCTCTCAAAAAATTAATGGCATGATTCGAATCGTTTTACTTCAGTTGAGTTTATTTGTTTTTATTCTCACTCCTAATCTTTCTTTCGCTCAAAAAGCGTTTAAAGTTGGAGTTGTTGCTTTTTATAATCTCGAGAATTTATTCGATACAATCAATGACCCAAATAAGAATGACGAAGAGTTTTTGCCTGATGGGCAAAATCGTTGGAATACTGAAAAATACAACATTAAGTTGGAGAGGTTGTCGGAGGCTATCGAAGGCATTGGTGCTGATGTTAGTCCTTTTGGAGCACATATCTTGGGTGTTTCAGAAATAGAAAATCGGGATGTCATCGAAGATTTGATCGCTACAGACCGGCTCAAAGATCGCAATTATCAAATTATCCATTATGATTCGCCTGATCGCAGAGGCGTTGATGTGGCCATGCTATATCAGGCAGATTTTTTTAAACCGACAAACACCAAATCCTATTTTCTTGCTGTGGATGGAATGCCTCATTTTCTTACCCGCGATCAGTTGGTAGTTAGCGGACTTTTCGATGGCGAAGAAATGCATTTTATTGTAAACCATTGGCCATCACGCTATGGTGGCGAAAAGAGATCCAGACCATTGCGTATGGCTGCCGCAGCCTTGAACCGGCATATTGTTGATTCTTTGCTTTTACTCAATTCCGAAGCAAAGATTGTTGTGATGGGCGATTTAAATGACAATCCAACTAATAAAAGTGTGCTGGAAGTGTTATCGGCTAAAGCTGAGAAAACGAATCTGAAATCGGGTGAGCTTTATAATCCATTTTATGAGTTGTACCGAAAAGGAATTGGCTCTAATGCCTACCGGGATGCCTGGAGTCTGTTTGATCAACTAATCATTAGCCAGGCATTAATTGGTGATGATTTTGAAAGCTATCAAATGAAGTATGCCAAGGTATATTTTAAATCTGAGATGACCCAATCTAGCGGCCGATTCAAGGGATATCCTTTCCGGACTTTTGCCGGAGGTGTGTTTTTGGGTGGTTACAGCGATCATTTTCCGGCTTATATTGTTCTGATTAAGGAGGTAAAACAATATTAAATATGTGAGTGGGTTTTTGTTTGAAGTGGACAATAATGTATTAAGTGTTTGTTAAATAACGAATTGTCTTTACATCAATCAACCAAGACCGGCCTCAATTTCCCGCATCAGCTCCAGGGCTTTTTGCACTGAAGGTACCGATTTGATATGAATCAGCAGCTTATCATTGCTTTCCTTCATCCGGCATAGCTCAGGATTAGCCTGTACAAATTTGAGCATAGCCGAAAACCTTGTTGATTGATAATAAGCCGATTGCTGGTCGCTCACAAAATAAGCTGTGAGCATTTTGTTTTTCAGCACGAGTTTTTCAAATCCCATATCTCTGGCCAGCCAACGCAAACGGATGGTATTGAAGAGTGCATTGGTTTGTTTTGGTATGGGACCAAAACGGTCGATCAGTTCTTCGGCAAATGCTTCCAGACTTTCTTCATCGGCCAGGTTGTCGAGCTCGGAATATAATCTGATACGTTCGGCAGAGGTTGAAACATAATTGCCTGGAATCAGGATTTCCAGGTCGGATTCAAACACACATTCGCGCACATATTGCTTTGTTTTTTCCGAAGTGAAAAGGTCTTTAAATTCTGTTTCTTTAAGCTCTAAAATGGCTTCGTCCAGTATTTTATGAAAAGTCTCAAAACCAATGTCGTTGATAAAACCACTTTGTTCGCCACCCAGCAAATTCCCTGCTCCCCTGATGTCCAAATCTCTGAGCGCGATATTGAAACCACTTCCCAGATCAGCAAACTCTTCCAAAGCTCTCAAACGTTTTTGAGCTTCACTGCTCAAAGCTGCCATTGGCGGGGCAAGCAAATAACAGAAAGCTTTTTTGTTTGAACGTCCCACACGTCCGCGTAATTGGTGCAAATCGCTTAATCCGTAATGATGTGCTTCGTTAATAATAATAGTGTTGGCGTTTGAAATATCTAATCCCGACTCAATGATAGTGGTAGCCAGTAACACATCGTAATCGCCATTGATGAAGCCAAGCATGGTTTTCTCAAGACGGTTGCCGTCCATTTGGCCATGAGCCACAGCAACCCGAACACTAGGAACAAATTTAAGGATCATATCATGCACATCCATGATGTTTTGCACTCGATTGTGCACAAAAAACACCTGCCCGTTGCGCGAAAGTTCGTATTGGATTGCATCGCGTATGAGCGTTTCGTTGAACGATCTGATCTCTGTTTGAACCGGATAACGATTTGGTGGCGGAGTGTTGATGATACTCAGGTCGCGGGCTCCCATCATCGAAAATTGCAGGGTTCGTGGGATGGGTGTTGCTGTGAGTGTTAAGGTATCCACATTGGCTTTGATTTGTTTCAACTTTTCTTTTGCGGCCACGCCAAATTTCTGTTCCTCATCGATAATAAGAAGTCCTAAATCTTTGAAAACCACATCTTTGCTAATCAATCGATGTGTGCCTATTAAAATATCAATGCCTCCTTTTTTGAGTTTTTCGAGCGTTTCCTTTTGCTGTTTGGCCGATTTGAAACGATTGATGTAATCGATCTCTGCCGGAAAACCATTCAAGCGATCTGTAAAGGTTTTATAGTGCTGAAGTGCCAGGATGGTTGTTGGCACAAGAATGGCCACCTGCTTCGAATCTGTCACGGCTTTAAATGCTGCCCTGATTGCTATTTCTGTTTTGCCAAAACCAACATCTCCGCATACCAGCCGATCCATCGGCGCATCCGACTCCATGTCTTTTTTCACATCAACGGTTGCCTTTAGCTGATCTGGTGTGTCTTCATAGATAAATGAAGCTTCCAGCTCGGCCTGCAAATAGGTGTCGGGCATATACTGAAAACCGGAGCTGTTCTTGCGTTCGGCATAAAGCTTAATGAGCTCTCTGGCGATGTCTTTAACACGGGTTTTGGCTTTGTTTTTAAGCTTGTTCCATGCATTCGATCCGAGTTTGCTCAGGCTGGGTTCGGCTCCATCTTTTCCACTGTATTTGGCGATACGATGTAGCGAATGGATGCTCACATACAGCAGATCACTATTTTGATAAATAAGTCGTATAGCTTCCTGGCGTTTCCCGTTGTTGTCAATCATCTCGAGCCCGTCAAAACGACCGATGCCGTGATCGATATGTGTAACGAAATCGCCTGGCTTAAGCTCGTTCAACTCTTTGATGGTGATGGCTTCCTTCGTGGCGAAAGCTTCGCGCAGGCGGAAACGGTGATAGCGTTCAAAAATCTGATGATCGGTGAACAAACAGACTTTATCTGCCAGATTGATATAGCCGGCATACAGACTATGATACACCGGAACAAAACCAGCCTGCTCCTCTTCCGGGCTGTCGTGCTGAAGATCTGCCAGGATCGATTGTAGTCGCTCGAGCTGTCGGCTGCTTTCTGAGAAGATATAGACCTGAAATCCGGCAGCCTTCTTTTCTTTGAGATGTGCTAAAAAAAGATCGAAGTTTTTATTGAAAACGGGCTGTGGCTGTGTTTGAAACTGAAAATCAGGTTCAACTGTCAGTATGCCCGAATTACCCCATTCAATGGTTTTTATATCAGCAAGTTGACTGATGATTTCATGCGATTGCGAAAAAGCCTGTTGGGGGGCGTGATGCTTGTCTTCATTTTGAATGTTTTCGTATGCTTCAAGGGCTTTTTCCCAGGCTAAGTCGATCCGCTCTGCCAGTGCCTGCGGTTCGTCAATCCAAACCAGGAGGTTTTGAGGCAAATGCTTAAGCAATGTTTCGCGTTCTTCGGCCAACATCCGTTCGTGCATATTGGGTAAAAGCACTACTTTGTCGAGCTTTTGCAAGGATCGCTGCGACACCGGATCAAAACTTCGGATTGAATCTACTTCATCCCCAAAAAACTCTATCCGAAAAGGATGTTCATCAGCAAAGGAAAACACATCCACAATGCCGCCACGCAAGGCAAATTGCCCGGGTTCAATCACAAAATCAACACGTTCAAAATGAAATTCTGCTAAAAAATCTGTCAGGAAATCCAGCGAAACTGCTTCATTGGTTTTGATGCGAAAACTGTTTTTGCTTAAAAGCTTCTGCGTAAAAACCTTCTCGCTCAAGGCTTCGGGATAGGTAACAGCAATAGTTTTGCGATTGGTAGCACTAACGCGGCGCAAAACCTCGGTGCGCGACAAAATGTAGTTGTTGTCAGCTTTTTCAGGCTCGTAGGGCCGTTTGTATGAGGTAGGATAAAAGAGTACTGTTTTCTTGTTTAGGGCTTTTTCACGGTCATCAAGCAGGTTTTCAAGATCGTTATAGCAGTAGGCAGCGGTTTCTTTGTCAGGGCAAACGACCAGATGAAAAAATTTGCTTTGTTGTGCAAGGTTCTCAATGAGAACCGCTTTGGAAGAACCAGTCAGGCCTTTTAAAAGCAAATGTTGTTGTTGCTTAATTTTATCAAGAAGCTGATTGATCTGTTGCGAGGAAAAAAAACTGTATTTGATTGACAAAACCGAGATTTTTGCTGCAAAAGTAGTGATAGATTCAATTTTGAATACGATTTTGAAAGAAATCAGTTAGTTTTGCAGCTCAAAAAATTATTTAGAATGATTCTTTATAACAAAATTGATCGCAGAGAGCTGAAGTTACGTTTGATGCAGGAAAATTTTGAACGACGCACCCTTTCTTTTTATCGTTTTGTTGCAATTGACGATCCCCAAAAGTATCGGGATGAGCTTTTTTTGAAGCTTAATGAAATGAAGGTGTTTGGCCGGATTTATGTCGCACCCGAGGGCATCAATGCACAAATCAGTGTTCCGCTTCCTGAATATGAGCGGTTCAGGGCTTATATCCTGCAGCACCCGTTTACCCGAGATGTTTTGCTTAATGAGGCGATTGAGGACAATGGGAAATCATTCTACAAACTTAAAATCCTTGTCAAGTACAAAATTCTTTCGGACGGACTGGATAACAGCACTTTTGACATTTATAAGGTAGGTAAGCATCTGGATGCGGTTGGTTATAATCACAAGCTGAACGAACCCGGCACGGTGGTGATCGATCTCAGAAATCATTATGAGCATGAAGTAGGACATTTCGAAAATGCTATTCTTCCGGATGTTGATACTTACAAAGAGTCGATTCCGGTGATTGTGGATATGTTGAAAGAGAAGCAACCAAAGAATATCATGTTGTATTGTACGGGGGGTATCAGATGCGAGAAGTTTTCGGCTTACCTGCGTCATCAGGGCTTTGAGCAGGTTTTTCAACTAAAGGGTGGGGTGATCAATTACGCCCATCAGGTGCGTGAGCTGAAGCTCGAAAGCAAATTCAGAGGCAAGAATTTCGTGTTTGACGATCGCATGGGCGAGCGCGTAACCGATGAGATTATCGCCCGCTGCCATCAATGTGGTGTGCCCGCCGATACGCACGTAAACTGTGCCAATGATGCCTGTCATTTGCTTTTTATTCAATGCGAAGCTTGTGCTGCACAATACAATCAATGTTGTTCTGATGATTGCATGTCAGTTATTCAACTTCCGGAGGAGGTGCAAAAACAGCTTCGAAAAGGAAAAGTTCATGCCAATGCACATCATAAATCTCGTTTTGACAACACTAAAAAGATAAATATTGTTGTTTGATTAATGATTTAAAACACTTGCCAAGATAACATTCCTTATCTTTGTTGGTTCGAAACCGGAACCAGTTTCCACAAAATAGATTTGTATGAGCATTATTCGCGTGCACGACAAGGAGTTTGACCTATACATACCTCAGGATCAGATTGAAAGAGCGATAAAAAAGGTTGCCGATCAGCTTAATCGTGATATGGCCGGAAAAAATCCCTTGTTTTTGGTTGTATTAAACGGAGCGTTTATGTTTGCTGCCGAGCTGTTTAAGCATCTGGAAATAGAATGTGAGATTTCCTTTGTAAAGTTGTCTTCTTATTTAGGAACCAGCTCAACGCATGTGGTACGCGAATTGATTGGCCTTGATCATTCCGTTCACGGACGAAATATTATCCTGGTTGAGGATATTGTTGATACAGGTCTAACGCTTAGATATACCATCGATAAGCTGATCAAGCTTGAGGCGAATGAAGTAAAAATCGCGACAATGCTTTTTAAACCAAAAGCATTTAAATATGATTATGAAGTGGATTATGTGGGGCTCGAAATTCCCAATGACTTCATTATAGGTTATGGTCTTGACTATAACGAACATGCCCGCAACCTGCCTGATATTTACAAAGTAATTTCATAAAAATCATCAAATTTTTAACATGCTGAATATCGCATTATTTGGCCCTCCCGGAGCCGGAAAAGGAACGCAAAGCAAGCTGTTGCTCAAAAAGTATAACCTGACATATATCTCGACAGGAGATATTTTGAGAGAAGAAATTGCTAACCAAACGGAGCTCGGAAAAGAAGCCAAAGGAATTATCGAAAAAGGAGGCCTTGTGCCTGATGATATCATCGTGCAGATTATTGAGAAAAGAGTAACGATGAACCTGAATACAGCCGGAATTCTTTTTGATGGTTTTCCGCGTACAGTGGTTCAGGCGTACATACTCGAAGGGTTGCTCTCAAAAATGAACACCAGCCTCACTTGTATGTTAAGCCTCGAAGTGCCCAAAGATGAGCTGATAAACAGAATGCTTGAGCGCGCTAAAGTAGGCGGGCGGGCTGATGATACCATGGAAGTGATCAAAGTTAGGCTTGAGGAGTATGAAAATAAAACCAAGCCTGTAATTGAGTTTTACAAAGAGAAAAACAAGTATTTTCCAATAGATGGTGTTGGTTCGGTAGAGACGATTTTCGGTAATTTGGTGGATACCATCGAAAGCACCATGAAACAGGATTTCTTCAATGTGGTATTGCTCGGTAAGCCTGGTTCCGGAAAAGGAACGCAGGGCGAATTGCTTGCCCGAAAACACAATCTGGTATATATTAGCACAGGCAAATTGCTGCGTAAAGAGATAGCCGGAAATACCGAAATTGGCCAGATCGCAAAACCATACATGGATCGCGGTGAGATTGTTCCGGATGAAATTGCTATCCGGTTGATCGAGAAAAAAATCCATCACCATCCTTCTGCTGCCGGTTTTGTGTTCAAAGGTTTTCCGCGTACCGTAGTGCAGGCTTATATCCTGGATGGATTACTTCGAAGGATAAACTCAAGAGTATCATGTATGCTCAACCTCAAGCTTTCGACACTTGATGCCATCAAACGATTGAACGACAGAGGAAAAACTGACAGGAAACGCCCTTACGATACTTCTACCGATATGATACTTAATCGTTTGGACGAATACGAAAAGAAGACCAAACCAGTTATTGAGTATTATAAAAAGCAAACGATCTTTTTTGAAGTGGATGGAGCCGGAAACGAAGATGCTGTTAATGAAAGATTGGAAGAAGCTATGGTTAAGGCTGTTAAACAGCTTAGGAGCTAATCCGGAATTACAGGGCTTTTCGTTTAAATGGTCTTTCTCTTATTTTTCAACTTTTTGGCCCTTTTATCACGAAATTTTTGTGTTTAAGTATTGTGCTTAAGCGCAAAAAACACGAACTTTACCAAGTGTTACAAACAAACACACTCTAACCTTCTAATTTCATCTAAAATGAAAATCAGCCTTAGCATCAGCTTTAAAAGTAGTTGGGGACAACAGCTTTGCATCTCCGGACAACATGAACCTTTGGGCGAATGGATTCCCGAGTTTGCACTAAGAATGGAATACATTGGAAACGAATTGTGGGTGGCTACATTTGATCTAGATGAAGGACTGCCCTGCGAATACAAGTATTTTGTGCAGGAGGCAAACGGAACAATCCATTGGGAAACCGGAAGCAACCGAACACTGCCGCAAGTCTCCGTTGCCGAACTTTATCTGCGTGATGTTTGGCATGTTGATTTTGACCCTGAACGTGTATTACAAACCAAGGTTTTCACGGATGTAATCATGAAACCCGTTAAAACTCAGAAACAACGGAAGCGCTTCAGCACGCAAAAGTTAGTCAGCTTTCGTATGTTGGCTCCCAGAGTTGGAAAAGGGTTTTGTCTTGCTGTAACCGGCGAAGGTGTATGTCTGGGTAACTGGCAAAAACCACTTATGATGGAAAATACAGATTTCCCGTATTGGAAATTGACTTTGGATCGCGATGCACTGGCTGATGAAATACGATATAAATATGTGATTGTAAATCAAAGCACTGGCGAAATTGCTTCCTGGGAGCAGCGTCCTGATCGGGTTGTTGCACTGCCACACCTCGATGCGGAAAGCTTGCAGATAATTTTGAATGACGAAAAGTTCAGCTATCCTGTTGGTGATTTTAAGGCTGCTGGGGTGGCTGTGCCAATTTTTTCGCTTCGAAGCGAGGAAGGTTTTGGAGTGGGTGAGTTCAACGATATGCGAAAGCTGGTTGATTGGTGTGTGGCTACAGGATTAAAGATGATACAGGTGCTTCCGGTTAACGAAACCGTTGCTACACATTCTTGGCTCGATTCTTATCCTTATAAATCTATTTCGGTGATGGCTTTGCACCCCATGTATCTTCACCTTCCGGCGATGGGGAAGCTAAAGGACAAGGCTAAGGCAGCTGAATTTGAGGCTTTGCAGGAGCGACTTAACAGCCTGAGTTATGTTGATTATGTTGCCATGTTCAGGGCTAAGGCTCGTTATTTTAAACTTATTTTTAATCAAAACTGGCCGAAGGTGAGCAAGACCAATGAATATCGAAAATTCTTTGAGGAAAATGTATCCTGGCTAAAACCTTATGCCGCATTCTGTTATCTGAGAGACCAGTATAAAACAAGTGATTTCAGGGAGTGGAATGAATTTGCCGTATATGATCCAAAGAAGATCGAAAAGCTTTGCGATCCGGCCAATAATTTTTACGAACATATTGCAGTGCATTACTTTATTCAATTTCATCTCGACAAACAGCTCCGCGATGCCCTTGACTATGCACATTCAAAAGGAGTTGCAATAAAAGGAGATATACCTATCGGGATTAGCCCAAACAGCATAGAAGCCTGGACAGAACCCGTTTATTTCAATCTGAACGCTCAGGCCGGTGCGCCTCCCGATGACTTTGCCGTGATGGGGCAAAACTGGGGCTTCCCAACATACAACTGGGAAGAAATGGCAAAGGATGACTATAGCTGGTGGAAGAAAAGATTGGGTATGATGGAGAAATATTTTGATGCCTACCGCATCGACCATATCCTGGGGTTTTTCAGGATATGGGAAATACCCAACAATGCCCTCCATGGATTGCTTGGATATTTCAAACCTGGATTGCCACTCACACCAGGCGAATTGGATGAATGGGGTATTTGGTTCGACGAAGAAAGATTTACAAGGCCCTACATCCGCGGACACTTTTTGCACGACTTTTTTGGAGAGTTTGAAGATGAAGTAAGACGCACCTATCTTAACGAGATAGATTTTGGTGTGTTTGAGCTTAAAGAGGATTTTAATACACAGCGCAAAATCTATGATCATTTTACGCCTTATGGCCAAACCAGCGATATCGATGGGAAAACATTGGTTATCAGGGATGGATTGATGGGATTGTTGAATGAAGTATTATTTATCAAAGATCCCTATGCCCGTCCCGAAGCTTTTCATCCAAGAATTGCCTTTCATTTTACTTACGCTTATCGCGAATTGGATCCGGCTACAAAGGATCGGTTGAATGATCTGTATATCCATTATTTTTATCGCAGGCATGATGAGTTCTGGAAATACCATGCCTTGAATAAGTTGCCGGCCATTGTAGAGGCTTCTGATATGTTGGTATGTGGCGAAGATTTGGGTATGGTGCCCGAAGGAGTTTCTGAAGTTATGTCGCGCTTAAACATTCTCAGTCTCGAAGTACAACGTATGCCTAAAAATCCCAAGGTGGAGTTTGGTCATCCGGCCGATGCTCCATATTTAAGTGTCTGTACTACTTCCACGCATGATATGTCCACGATAAGAGGCTGGTGGGAAGAAGATAAGGAAAAGATTGCAAGGTTTTATCACAAGATACTGGGCCATAATGATTCCCCGCCTTTCTATGCCGAACCCTGGATTTGCAGGGAGATCATCAATCAACATCTATATGCACCGGCGATGTGGGTTATCTTGCCAATTCAGGATTTGATTGCAATGGATGGCAACCTCAGATGGGATCAAACGGATAAGGAGCGGATAAATGTGCCCAGCGATCCTGAGAATAAATGGCGTTACCGGATGATTCTGTCGTTGGATGAATTATTGGATGCCAGGCAGTTTAATCAGGATCTGCGAAGTTTAGTTCACCTTTCAGGAAGGGATGCCGCTTATTAGCCTTGTGTATGAACTTAAAAGCTAAAAAGTTCCGAAACGGGTGTTTCGGAACTTTTTTTAATCGGGTTGCCTTTATAAGGAGAACGTAATGCCTTCGGGTGAAAGCGTGCTTATAAGAAAAAGGATCGCTTGTTAATGATGGAGTATAAGCGGTAGGATTGTTGGTCGGCTAGAGGTTCGAAGAAAAATACTTTGGAACCATTAAGATAAACCTTGGCATTGATATCTTTCACCTGACGTTCAACTAACCCGAATGATTCTAATTCGTTTTTAGTGTAAGTATCATTAATCTTCATAATCGTCATGTTTTGTATCTCAGCTATCATTGTGTTTATTTCATTTTAATAATCTTGCCATCTTTGGTACATATTGGGCAATTGGCATTTTTTACAATGCTTATGTAACCACATCGTTCGCACTTGTAATACTTGTGGTATCTTTTAGTTCTGTTAGTCGAAGCAGAAAGTTTTAAACCAAACATTTTTAGGGAATCTTTTTTCCTTTACTTTTCAATTCTTGTGCCAAAGTGTTTTTTAAAGCAGATAAAGATGTATAAAGAGCTGCTAACCAGTGAACAATGAAATATTCAATGCATTGGTTTTTTACGAATGGCCAATTAAATTATGGGGATTAATTATCCACTTTTGTAGAGATTATCCGAAATCGGATAGGCCTCAACTGGATGTGAGATGGGAAAAATGTATTTTTGCATCAAAATATTTTTTATGGAATTTTCAGCTTATCCTTTTTCTTCGGCATCTCTTCAACAGCGCATTGAATCAATAACAAAAGCTGCACTGGATGAAGCCGAATTTAAAACTATTTTACCACAACTTTTTGGATATATCGACCTAACCACGCTTGAGGCTACGGATAACGAAAGCAGCATCACTAATTTTTGTAAGCGTGCACTGGCTTATCAACGAAGTGGTCATACTGTAGCTGCGCTATGTATATACAGCCCTTTTGTTGAGCAGGTTAAGGGATTGATGAAAGGCTCCGGAATAGATGTGGCTACTGTTGCCTGTGGATTTCCATCCGGACAAATGCCTCTCGATCTTAAACTTGCAGAGGTTCGTTTTGCAGTAAGTTCTGGAGCTGATGAGGTGGATATGGTGATTTCGAGGGGTAAATTTTTGCAGGGAAAGCATCAGGAGGTTTTTGAGGAAATTAAGGCGGTAAAAGAAAATTGTGGCAAAGCTCACCTGAAGGTTATACTCGAAACAGGGGAACTAAAAACTGTTGCCAACATCAGAAAAGCCAGCGAATTAGCATTACTTGCAGGAGCTGATTTTCTTAAAACCTCAACAGGTAAAGTACAACCCGCTGCAACTCTCGAAGCAGCCATTATCATGCTGGATAGTATCAAGGAGTATAAGGAGAAAACAGGAAGAAAAGTTGGCTTTAAACCGGCCGGTGGTATTGCTGATCCGGCAACAGCTTATCAGTATTACCTATTAGTAAAGGCCATACTGGGCGAGGAATGGTTGAATAAATCATACTTCAGGATTGGAGCCAGCCGCCTGGCTGATAAGGTTTTGGAGGAGCTTAATGGCTGATCATCAACTAATAGCTTTTTTAATCTAAAGATTTATTTATTGTGAATAATTCACAATGAATTAGTTAAATTTGCAACTTATTCTAATGATCGATCGAAAAATTGAAACAAATGGTAAGATATTTATCTCTTTTAGTATTCATCAGCCTTATGGTTGCTAATTCACTTAAAAGTCAGGTTCAAATTGATGAACCAATTGATTTTACGGTGAAAACCCTTGATAGCGAAATGATTGAATTGTTTCCACTGCTTGAAGATGGAAAAATAGTTGTCATTAATTTTTTCTCAACTTCATGTGGCCCTTGCCAAGTGTTTGCTCCTGATTTTCAAGAGGCGTATGCAAATTTTGGAGAAAATCAGGGCAATGTTTATTTCTATGGAGTAAATTATAATGGCACCAATTATCAGGTAGCACAATTTGCGGATATTTATCAGTTGTTTATGCCCTTATCCAGCGGACTGGAAGGTGGCGGTAATGCTGCATTTGAACTTTACGAAACCACTTCCTATCCAACAGTTTTTATCATTACTCCCGATGGTCAGATTTTTAATAATTATGTTTGGGAGCCAACTGTCGAAAACATCACCAATGCTGTGGTTGAGGCAGGTGGTTTGCTGGTCGGGAGCTCAGAAGTTCAGCAAGCTATGGATGCCCTTGTGTATCCCAATCCGGCATCGAATGAGGCTCGTTTGGTATTTAGCCTTGATTTTTCAGCATCAGTTGTGTGTAAAGTTTTCAATAAAACAGGAGCCTTGGTATCTCAGGCAGAAATATCTGCTTCTGCCGGAGAAAATCATATCGAACTTCCTGTTTCTGATTTGTCTTCTGGCACTTATTTTGTAGCGGTAGAAGCTAATCACAAAGTATTACACAGGACGGCATTTATTGTCAGGTAGTACTCTAATTCCTTACTTATGAAGACATTTCCTTTGTATTTGTTATTGCTTTTTGTGGCCACACTGAGTTTTAGTAGTTGTGCCCTTGATGAGGAAATTGACATTCCGGGTGGCGGCACAGATGCTGTAAGTAAGTATCTGGGTAGCTGGTCGGTTACTGATAACGCTGCTAAACTGAATTATGAGGTAAACATCGATCGCAACTCTTCGAATTCGTCTATGGTGGTATTACGCAATTTTGCCGGTTCGGGGGCTAATGCCGACGGATTGGTGGTGTCTAACTCATTAATTGTTGAAGATCAATTGATTGGCGCAGGTTGGAGGGTAGCAGGAACCGGAAAGTACATCAACGAAGACAAGCTAAGCTTCACTTATACCCTTGAAATTGGAGGTAACGTTGAAAACCGGGTGGCGACCTTTAGCCGTTAATTGCGTGTGGCTCTCTTTGTCTTTGCTTCAGTTTCTGTGTCTAACTCACTTTGTAGCTGACTGAGATTGGCCATCACTTCTTCCAGGATTTTTTCCATTACTGCAGGATCCTCATTATAAAATGAAAGGTTTTCCTCAAAGATATCAGCTGTAGTATCGTATTTTTCAAATAGTTGCTTGTACCAGCTTTCTTTTAATTCATTTGTTGACTGCCCTCTGTTGCGGCGCTGACTAAGTGCAGCCTCCAGAATATGCATATCTGTCATTATAGTAATCATCTGTTCTTGAGAAAGTTGCACCGAAGAAGTGTTTTCTTTGCTTTCTTTTTTAGCGCACGAAAAAAAGATTCCTGACAAGAGCAAGGAAATCAAAAAAACGTAATAAAACTTATTTAACGTGTTAGTTCCCAATTTCTGACATGAATTTAAGTCGCATCAACCTGATTTCTTCTTCCGAATACTCTGATTCACCCAGTTCGGCAAGGGCCTCCTCAATAGAGTCTGATTCGGCCTCGCTAAAATAGTCGTAGATGTCCTCCTGATGGTATTCGTCCACATATTCATCAATATAATAGTTGATGTCGATGCGGGTGCCGCTTGCAACGATACTTTCAAGCTCGGTGAGAAGCTCATCAAGTGATAGATTTTTTGCGTAGGCAATGTCTTCAAGCGGTATTTTCCGGTCAATACTCTGGATGATATAAACCTTGAGGCCGGATTTGTTTACGACAGATTTCACAACCATATCGTTTGGCCTGATAATTTCGTTTTCTTCCACATACTGTTTTATCAGCTTGAGGAATGGAGCACCATATTTGCCGGCTTTTCCTGCACCAACACCTACAATCTGCTGAAGTTCATCCATATTCACAGGATACTGGATGGCCATATCTTCCAGTGAGGGATCCTGAAAAATTACAAAAGGAGGTAGATTTTCTTTTTTGGAAATGGCTTTGCGCAGGTCTTTGAGCATGCTAAACAATGTGATGTCTGTTCCGCTTCCTTTTGGCCCTGAGGCTTTTGCGGCTTCAAAATCATCATCATCCGGATTTTCGTAGTCATGGTCCTTAGCCAGCATGATGCTGTATGGCTTTTTGATGAAGTCTTTGCCTTCTTTGGTTATCTTTAGAATACCGTAGTTTTCAATATCTTTTACTAAGAGTTTTTGTATCAACGCCTGACGCAGGACTGCATTCCAGTGTTTTTCGTCCTGATCTTCGCCCGCACCAAAAAATTCATTCCTGTCATGTTTGGCGGCCTTGATATCGCCGGTTTTTTTGCCGGTGAGGAGTTCGGCTATGTGTTTGGCTTTGAATAATTGCTTGGTGCTTACAACAGCTTCCAGGGCAAGTTTGATGTCTTCCTGACCATCGAACTTCACTTTTGGATTGAGGCAGTTGTCGCATGATCCGCAATTTTCTTTTTCGTAAACCTCTCCAAAATAATGCAGCAGAAGCTTATGCCGGCAAACAGACGACTCGGCATAAGTTACTGTTTCGTTGAGCAACTCACGGGCAATTTCCTGTTCGGCCACATTTTTTCCCTTATTAAACTTTTCCAGTTTTTGGATGTCTTCGTAATTATAAAAAGCAACGCAATTGCCTTCTCCATCATCGCGACCGGCGCGGCCCGTTTCCTGGTAGTAGCCTTCAATGCTCTTTGGGATGTCGTGGTGAATCACAAAGCGTATGTCTGGTTTATCGATTCCCATGCCGAAAGCAATTGTGGCAACGATCACTTCAACTTCTTCCATCAGGAATTTATCCTGATTGATACGGCGAGTGCTGCCATCGAGGCCGGCATGATAAGGTAGTGCCCTAATGCCGTTTACGACAAGTGTTTCGGCAATTTCTTCAACCTTTTTCCGGCTCAGGCAATAAATTATTCCCGATTTTCCCGGGTTATTCTTGATGTAACGGATGATGTCTTTTGTAACGTCTTTTGTTTTCGGACGTACTTCGTAGTAAAGGTTGGCTCTGTCGAAGGAGGACTTAAATATTTTGGCATCCTGCACTTCAAGGTTTTTTAAAATATCCTGTTGTACCTTTACAGTAGCTGTTGCTGTGAGTGCGATAACGGGCAATTTAGGGTTGATGGCATTGATGATTGGCCTGAGTCGGCGGTATTCTGGCCTGAAATCGTGACCCCATTCCGAAATGCAATGCGCTTCGTCAATAGCCACAAACGAAATCTCGAGCTCTCTTAAAAACTCGACGTTTTCATCTTTGGTCAAACTTTCTGGTGCCACATAAAGCAATTTTGTTTTTCCGGAAACCAGATCTTCTTTCACCTGTGTGATTTCTGCCTTCGAAAGGGAGGAGTTCATCACATGGGCAATGCCGTTTTCTGTTCCGAAATTGCGGATGGTATCCACCTGATTTTTCATCAGAGCAATCAGTGGTGAAACAACTATGGCGGTTCCATCCTTTATTAGTGCCGGGAGCTGATAACACATCGATTTTCCACCACCAGTTGGCATTACAACAAAGGTGTTGTTGCCGTCTAAAACACTTGTTATGATTGCCTCCTGATTGCCTTTGAATTGGTTAAATCCAAAAATCTTTTTAAGCAACTCGTGCAAGCCGTATTCGTCCTTCTTGGCCATCAATTGTAAATATGATTTAAAAACTTAGAGTCATTTGTAAAAATTCCTGCTTTGCTGCAGGCGGGCTTTGTCAGCTGTCTGTATTTTTCTGCTGACCTGTCCTACAAATATAATGAATTAACGTTTCGGCTAACAATGTATTGCTGCAAAAAAAACTTAAGAAATTTTGTTAAAAAAATTAAGAAATACATGTAAACGACAATAAATCAGTGATATATACGATTTCACGAATTGAATTAAGTGGTTTTTTTCTTTTGAAATCATTTCTGCAACGCGTTGAAATGGCTTAATTTGGTATTTCTTTGCACAATTTAGGAGATTCCGGGTTCGTTGGATTGTGTTCGAATTGTGGGTGAGATTAGTTTGGTCAGGATAATGTTTAATTTTGCCGTAAGTACATTCATTTATTATTAAAATTGCACAAATTGAAATCTACACACGAAATCGTTCAGATTGCAAAACGCGTGATTAGTCACGAGAGAGAAGCTATTGGTCAGTTAATTGAAGGAATCAATGAAGATTTTGCCAAAGCCGTCTCCCTTATATTTAATAGTAAAGGAAATGTTGTTGTCACCGGAATAGGTAAGAGTGCCAATATTGCACAAAAGATTGTTGCCACTTTTAATTCAACCGGAACCAATGCCGTATTTATGCATGCCGCTGATGCGATACATGGCGACCTGGGGATTATCCGCAACGAAGATGTGATACTGGCTTTGTCGAAAAGTGGCGAAACACCTGAGATCAAAGTGTTGGTTCCCTTAATTAAATCAAGAGGTAACAAACTAATTGCTGTGGTAAGCAACGCTGATTCGTATCTGGCACTACAGGCAGATTTTGTGTTGGACACCTTTGTAAAAACAGAAGCTTGTCCAAATAACCTGGCCCCCACGAGCAGCACGACTGCCCAGTTGGTAATGGGCGATGCCCTTGCAGTGGCACTGCTTGAGTGCAGGGGTTTTACAGCTGAAGATTTTGCCCGTTTTCATCCAGGCGGTGCCCTGGGTAAAAAACTATATCTGAGGGTCGAAGATTTGTATGTTCGAAATGAAAAACCAGCCGTAAAGCCGGATGCTGAACTAAGAGATGTAATTGTTGAGATATCGGCCAAGCGTTTGGGTGCTGCTGCTGTGGTAGAGAATGGTCTGTTGCTTGGCATCATAACAGATGGCGATTTGAGAAGGATGTTGATGAAAACTACTCAAATTTCCGGCCTGAAAGCTGTTGATGTGATGACGGCTAATCCCAAAGCAATTGATCATCAATCGTTAGTCGTGGATGCGCTGCAAATCATGCGAAACAATAATATCACACAACTGCCTGTCCTGAAAGATGGGAATTATGTGGGGGTAATCCATTTGCACGACATTTTGCACGAAGGCATACTTTGATACTATTTGTTCGTGTTTTTCGTTTTAGGCAAACAACCAATTTTTAATATTATGGATACAGTAAAAGAATTCAATACATATCGTGAGAGGATGAACGACAAAATGATGTCGGCTCCTAACAACAAAATCATGAAACGCATCTATAGCCTTGATACGCTGACCTATCAGGATGGTGCGTTGGATGCGAAAACAAAAGAAATGTTAGGTTTGGTGGCTTCGATGGTGTTGCGCTGCGACGATTGCATCCGCTATCACCTGCAAACCTGCCACGAATTGGGTATTACTACTGAAGAAATGATGGAGATTTTCGGAGTGGCTAATCTGGTTGGCGGAACCATCGTAATACCACACACACGCAGGGCGTTGGAATATTGGGAAGCCTTATCAGAAAATCAGTAAGATGCTGTTTAAGCAAAAGTTTCTGCTCACATTTTTAGTGTTTGTGTTTGTTTCCTTTGCAGGAATAGCGCAGGTGACTAAAATCAGGGGAAAGGTTACGGATGCCTCCTCTGGCGAAGCCATTCCTTTTGCTAATGTATTTTTAACAGGCACCACCATTGGCACCACAACAAATTTTGAGGGTGAATATTATTTTGAAACCCGTGCCCTGGCCGATTCAATTGCAACAACCTATATTGGCTATCAAAAGCAGGTGAAATCGATCCGGAAATTTCAGTATCAGGAGATCAATTTTGAACTGCAATCGAGCGATTTCACACTTCAGGAAGTGGTAGTTGTTGCGGGCGAAAATCCTGCTGATATCCTTTTTCGCAAAGTGGTCGAAAACAAGGACAAAAACACTAACAAAGAGTTATCGGCCTGGGAATGTGAGGTATATAACAAAATTCAGTTTGATGCCAATAATTTTAGTGAAAAAATTCGGCAGAAGAAACTGTTTAAACCTTTTGAGTTTATCTTTGATTATGTGGATACTTCAACGGTAAATGGAAAGCCTTATCTCCCGATTTTTATTTCTGAGGCTGTTTCCAATGTTTATTATCGGGCCCAGCCAAAATCAAAGTTGGAGAAGATCAGGGCAGCCAAAGGATCTGGGGTAGAAAATCCAAGCCTGGCCCAGTTTATGGGAAATCTGTATCAGGAAGTGAATATCTATGATAATTATCTTGAGCTTTTCGGAAAGAATTTTATCAGTCCTGTTGCAAATTTTGGTATGTCGTATTATAAGTATTATCTGGTTGACAGCAGTTTTATTGACGGACAATGGTGTTACAAATTGATGTACAAGCCAAAGCGAAAGCAGGAGCTTACTTTTACGGGGCATATGTGGGTTCATGATAGCACTTTTGCAATTCGTAAAGTAGAGATGGACATTGCTGACGATGCCAATTTAAATTTTGTGACAGATGCCTCACTGCGACAGGAATACAAACAGGTGGATGGCGACAAGTGGATGCTGATCAGGGATTATATCATTGCCGATTTTAATGTGATCGAAAATAATCAAAAACTACCTGGCTTTTTCGGTCAGCGCACTTCTGTTTATTCTGATTATGTACTAAACAAGCCCCGGCCGGACGATTTTTATAAAAGCACGATTCGTGTAATTGTTGAAGAAGGAAGTATGGATCATGCAGAGGAGTTTTGGGAACGGGAGCGTCCTGAAGCATTGTCGAAAAAAGAACTTGGCATTTATCACATGATCGATTCCATCGAAAGCGTACCGGTATATCGCACCTATGTGGATGTGGTTTATATGTTTACTCATGGGTATATGCCCTGGCGAAAACTCGAGCTCGGCCCCCTGGCAAAGCTATACAGTTATAATGAAGTGGAAGGCCATCGTTTTCGTCTTGGCGGACAGACGAGTAGTATGTTTAGTAAAAATCTACGGCTGGATGGTCACATTGCCTATGGCCACAAAGACATGCGAATAAAGTATGGTGCCGGGATGCTTTATGTTTTTAACAAAAATCCGCGCAGGGCTGTACGTTTAAATTTTAAATACGATATCGAGCAGCTGGGGTCCAGTTTCAATGCCTTTAGCGAGGATAATATTGTGAGCACCTTGTTTCGGCGACAGCCATCAGATAAATTGAATCTGGTGAATCAGTTCGATTTATATTATGAACATGAGTGGTTCAATGGCTATACCAATCGGTTTTTTCTGATCCATCGCGAATTGTTCCCAACAGGTAATTTTTTGATGGAAACCCATCAGGAAGATGGTAGTTTGCTGGCACACAATTCAATAATAACTTCCGAAATTGGGTTGAATATTCGTTATGCCCATCGAGAGAAGTATGTCATCCGCGATTTTGACCGAATCAATCTTGGAACACGTTTTCCGGTTTTTAACCTGCGATACGCTTATGGTGTGCCCGGAATGATCAATGGTGAATATGAATACCATCGCTTGCAGGGCAGCGTTTCGCAATGGTTTAACATTGGAAATTTTGGCTGGTCGAAGTATATACTTGAGGGAGGTCAGGTTTTTGGCACATTGCCATTTCCATTGCTGGTGCTACATCCGGGCAACGAGACCTTCATCTTTGATGAATATGCTTTCAACCTGATGAATTATTATGAATTTATCTCGGACAGATATTTTAGCATATACTATACACATCATTTTAATGGTTTGTTTTTTAATAAGATTCCGTTGCTCAGAAAGCTTAAATGGCGTGAGGTAATTTTTGCAAAAGGATTGGTTGGGACGATTTCTGATGCCAATCTCAGGTACAACAAACTCCCTGATGTGACCTATATGCTTGATAAACCCTATTTTGAGGCTGGAGCAGGCATTGAAAACATTTTTAAGATCATCCGAATTGATGGGATCTGGCGACTTTCGCATCGCGACAATGCCAAGGCAAGCAATTTTGCTGTTTTCCTTTCCTTGCATTTCGATTTTTGATGATACACGCCTTGACCAACATAAGGCAGATTAATTTAACTTTGTCGGCCATGGCGGATAGCGCTTAATTTCAAAAAGAATAACATATGAAGTTACGATCCGAGAATTTGATTAAAAAGTATCGTCAGCGCACGGTTGTGAAAGAGGTTTCGGTGGAAGTAAATCAGGGCGAAATTGTTGGGTTGCTTGGGCCTAACGGAGCCGGTAAAACCACAACATTTTACATGATAGTGGGTTTGATCAAGCCATTTTCGGGTTATGTTTTCTTGGATGACATGAATATTACAGAGCTGCCTATGTATAAAAGAGCGCAGCATGGCATTGGTTATCTGGCACAGGAAGCTTCGGTATTTAGGCAGATGAGCGTGGAAGACAATATTTTGTCGGTGATGCAATTCAGAAAAGGAATGTCGAAAGATGTGCAACAAGAGAAGCTGGAAAGCCTGCTCGAAGAGTTTGGGCTGCAACACATTCGCAAGAGCAAGGGGATTCAGCTATCAGGGGGCGAGCGGCGACGCACCGAGATTGCCAGGGCACTGGCTGTGGATCCAAAATTTATTCTGCTTGATGAGCCTTTTGCCGGAGTGGATCCCATTGCTGTGGAAGATATTCAGCAGATCGTCGGAAAATTACGTGAAAGAAATATTGGCATACTGATAACAGATCATAATGTGCACGAAACGCTCTCGATTACCGATCGGGCTTACCTGCTTTTTGAAGGCTCTATTCTAAAAGCCGGTACTTCGGAGGATTTGGCTTCTGACGATCATGTGCGCAAGGTGTATCTGGGACAAAATTTTGAGCTCCGCAAAAAATGATCACTGCTGTATGTCGGCCAGAAAAACCACTAACGACAGAAAGAGATAAAGCAGAATGATAAATGGTATGGCCAGAGCCTGAAATAACAGGATTAATACCAGCGAAACGAGCAGAAAAAACCACCTGATTTCATTTCCTTTCCATCTCATTTTTTTAAATTTCAACCCAAATAAAGGAAGGTTAGAGACCATTAATACAGAAACGATCAGCGCAATTCCGATATAAAAATAGGTGTTTGTAAGCACCATATACAGCAATGACTGTCCTTCGTAAAGCTGTGTACGGATCAGTGGGAGTGAGGCTATCATAAGTCCGGCAGCAGGCGAAGGCAGACCTTTGAAATTTACGGTTTGCGATTCGTCAACATTAAATTTAGCCAAACGGTAGGCTGCAAAAAGCGGCACCATAAAAGCGACAAAAGGTAAAATATCAAGGCCATTCACCTCCCAGCTTACCCGGCCATGGCTGATCAAAATAAGCTCGTGGAGAATAAAAGCCGGTGCAACGCCAAACGAAACTACATCGGCCAACGAATCAAGCTGCTCGCCAATACCGGAATAAGCTTTGAGCAAACGTGCTGCAAAACCATCCAGAAAATCGAACAAGGCTGCGATAAAAATGAAGTAGGCTGCCTGATTTAAATCTCCTTTTATGGCACAGTAAATGGCCAAAATTCCGGAAAATAAATTCAACAGCGTAATCAGGTTGGGAATGAATTTTATGAGTTTCATAGGGCTTCTGTTGCGATTTTCGTCATACAAATGTACACGATTTTTTCTTGCTTCCGCCTATGCAAAAAACAGTTGCCAGGCAATCAGTAATGCAGCATTCGGATTGTGTTTTATGGCTCTTTTGTTGGTTATTGATTCAGCAAGTTTTAAAAATTTTTTTGGATATTTTTTCATGCAAAGTCAAACAATGAAGGTTGTTTAAGTGAAGCTGATTCTATCTGTTTATTAATTGGCGAAATTGAAGCTAAATTATCGGAAATATAAACAGCCTCATATGTTCTTTCGTTCCTGCTATGGAGTGTTGCAATTGAAGAACGACCCGCATCTATTTCAATTTTATGTAAATTCAATTCCTTCGGTAGTTCCTCTCCGTATATTTTATTGTCAGTGCGACCATCATAACTTAAAATGAAAGGAATATTTCGCTTATTTAATTTAAAAAGTGAGATTATAAAATTTTCGTGATTAAGGTCTTCCATATATCTAAATCCCCCATTTTTTGCTGTCCCTTGGTATGGTGGGTCCATATATACTAAATCAGCTTCAGTTGCCATATCCAATATAGCCTCATAATCAACAGAATAGAATGTTGCTTTATCCTTTAGAAGATTTGACACATGTAAGATGTCATTTCTCATATTTTCAGGTAAACGTCCTTTTCTTCTTTTATCAGGACTTTGATTAAAATTGCCTTCTGCATTATATCTTACGGCAGCTTTCACGCATTTCGCCAGTAAAAACAATAAATATTTTGGCTCTTTTGTTTGATTAAAATTGTCTCGTATCTGATAATAAAATGCTTCTTCATTGCCTAGTTGCTTATTCCAAATATGATGATAATCCCGAATGATTGTTTGGGGCTCATTTACAATTTTTTCCCACAGCTTTATTAAAGGTTCATTGATGTCGTTTACAATAAACTTTTCTGCCTTGAAATAATAAGCAGAGGCAATCGTAATTGCAGCCGAACCAGCAAAAGGCTCAATTAATCTATCAATCTTTTGTGGAAAAAATCGTAAGATGTCAGCAGCAAGGTTTCTTTTGCTGCCCTGATATGGTATCGGATGTGGAATTTTCATTTAAGCCTGTTTTTACAAAATTAATCATTTTCATTCAACATATTTAAGCAATAACAGTTGGTCTTTTCAATTAAGTGCAACTTTCTATTCTAAATGCTTCACACAGCTTACCATTCATTTAACTAATTCATTTGACTTGAATTTTCCGCAAAAAAGATGGGTATAAAAACTTATTTTTATTGGTAGAAGTACTGATTTTGAATGAATAGGTAAAGAATTGACTGGGATGAAACAGTTTTTTGATAGTTTTGCCTCTTAAAAACCATATATCATGAACAGAAAATTTTACTTATTGCTTGGATTCTTTGCATTTTTTGTGCTCAGTGCCGAAGCACAGTTTGAAATATCGGCCGAGCTTCGTCCGCGATTTGAAATGAACAATGGCTATGCAGCTGTTCCAACAGATCAAACCGAGCCAACCTATTTCGTGTCGCAACGCAGCAGAATCAACCTGGGCTTGAACAAGGAGAATTATCGGCTGTTCGTTAGTTTGCAGGATGTTCGCACCTGGGGAAATGACAATATAGCCAACGGAACAGGTGTGTTTATGAATACCGGATCTACCGGGTTACATCAGGTGTGGGCCGAATTTGATGTGTTTAAAAACTCGCGTATTCGTGTTGGACGCCAAGAGTTTAAATATGATGACCAACGTTTGCTTGCCTGGAGAAATTGGAACCAGTACGCACAAACCTATGATGCATTTTTGTATTCCTACAAAAGAGAAAGCTGGCAGTTTGATGTGGCATTGTCATACAATAACGATGGAACAGGTGCTTTTGGCGTTAACGATTTTAATGTAGATCCTATCGAGAGACGGTTACGTACCCTTAACTTTATCTATCTCAAAAATCAGATTACGGATGAATTCAGCCTGTCAATGCTCAATCTGCTGACTGGTTATCAAAAGGATAAAACATCATCAACAACCTATTTAATGGCAACACAAGGTTTTTTTGGTGAATATAAGAAGAATGCCTTCACCGGAAAGTTTAATGCATATTACCAATACGGAAAAAGCCAGACAGGCATGGATGTATCGGCTTATATGTTTACTGCCGAGGTAGATTACAAAGCCCGGAAACTAAGTATCGGTGCAGGAATTGATGTTTTAAGCGGGCAGGATGCAAGTAACACAGATGCTGATTATCAACAAAAATACCATGCCTTTGATGTATTTTACGGTGTGCGTTATGCCCGTTATGGCAATATGAATCATTACCTAACTCCGGAAAGCACACTCAATGGCGGTTTGGTGGATATTTATCCCAAACTGGCTTATCATTTCAACCCAAAAAGTACGTTTAGCATACAATATCATTTTTTCTCTCTGGCTACAAAAGTAGGTGTTTCGCTGGCAAATAATGCTTTGCTCGAAGGTTCTCTGGGAGGTGAATTAGATATGATCTATGCACATAAATTTGCAAAAGAAATTACGTTAAGCGCCGGAGTCAGTGTGTATAACACGAACGATACCTTTGCTAGGATAAAAGATGTTTCTCCATCTGAGATCGAAACTCCGGTTTGGGGATGGGTAATGCTGACTTTTAAACCCAGCTTATTTGTATCGTCCAAATAATAGGAACTGATGTATCTTTGCCGGCATTATGAAAGCCGTTAAAGAGATTTCCATTACGCATTTTGATTATGATCTTCCGGAGCATCGCATTGCCCGCTATCCGATGCAGCAACGCGATGCTTCGAAGCTTTTGGTGCTGAAAGAAAACCAATTGTCGCAAACGGTTTTTGCTCAAATTAGTAATCATCTTCCTGCAAATGCCTTACTTGTCCTCAACGAAACCAAAGTAGTTCAGGCACGTTTGCGATTTCAAACCGAAAATGGTGCAGCGGTCGAACTTTTTGTGCTTGAGCCGGCTGATTTGAACATGGATTTTCAAGTTGCTTATGCGCAAGCTTCGCCGGTTAGCTGGAATTGTTTGGTCGGTAATTCCAAACGCTGGAAGCAGGGTTTGCTTGTTCAAAGTATAAAGATCAAAGGCCAAACCATTGAATTGAAGGCAGAACGAATCGAAAAAAAGGACGGCTATTCTGTTATCCGGTTTTCATGGTCTAAACCTCAATTTTCATTTGCCGAAATCCTTGATGTTGTTGGCGAAACACCCTTACCGCCATATCTGAACAGAAAAGCCGAGCCGGAAGATAAAAACCGCTATCAAACTGTTTTTGCCCGTCAGGAAGGATCTGTGGCTGCTCCAACTGCCAGCCTGCATTTTACGGATGCGCTTATGGCTGATTTGCAAAAGCAGGGGGTTAAATTTGAGAAACTTATCCTGCATGTGGGTGCAGGTACTTTTAAGCCGGTTAGTGCAGCTCAAATTGGTGAGCACGAAATGCATGCCGAGCAGATTCAGGTGAGCCGCCAGTTTTTACAAAATCTTCTTGAAAACAGCAACAGACCCGTAATTCCGGTTGGCACAACGGCCATGCGCACACTCGAAAGCCTTTATTGGTTTGGGCTAATGCTTTATGAAGAGGGTCTAACAAAACGTGATTTTCACCTTGATCAGTGGTTTCCTTATCGGGATCATCCTAAAATTTTATCGGTGAATGCTAGTCTTGACAGATTGATAGCTTACCTCGATAAAAATGAATTGGATAGCTTCAAAGCTACAACAGCCTTGATGATTGCTCCAGGTTATGAGATGAAAATTGTTGGTGGACTGATCACCAATTTTCATCAACCAAAAAGTACTTTACTTTTGCTTGTTGCGGCTTTGATTGGAGATAAATGGAAACACGCCTATGCATACGCCCTCGAAAATGATTTCCGTTTTTTAAGTTATGGCGATGCGTGTTTATTTATCCCTTAAATTTTCTGTCGTTTTCTTATTGTGTAACGCCTTCAAATTCAAATAGTTCGTGATCTACAAACGAATCAAGTGCATTGCCGGCATAAGTTTCGTTGTTCACAATCGAGAGTTTCTTTACTGCGTTTCCTTCTGTGAAATCAACTTGTTTCAGATCAACCCAAAAAGTGTTGGGGGTGAGTGCAGTTTCGAAGTAGTAAACCAGATTTTTATGATCAGAAACACAACGCCAGCGTGTGGAGGAAATATTGGGTTGTCCGGGAGTGGTAATGCCATAAGGAGCTGATACATTTCTGATTACGCTGAAAACACTAGCCACGGCGACTCTGTAATCATCTGTTTTTGGAATAGCATCGATGTAAAAACTTGCCCTGGCAAAACGATCTGCAGCACGATTGGTGCCCGGAAGCATGGTTGTGCCACCTATCTCTTTCCAATATTCGTCGAGGGCAAGCTGCTTATCGAAAATGGGCGAGTTTGTCATAACGGTATAATCAGCACTGTGATGGATTGTCAGTTTGCCATCCACATATTCAAAAATGGCATTGTCGCCGCTTTTATCGGAAATGGACAGATGAACTGTTGTGAGGCGGCTTGTTCCGGGGATTGCAGCCGTCACTACCACAAACTCTTCTTTTTGAAGTGCATTCACGGCTTCATCAACAGTAGCAAACTGATCTAAAACGTATTGTGCCCACAGGGCAATGGACATGCCTGGCTTTGTGCCATCCCATTTTTCATATTCCGACTCTACCAGCCAAAGAATGTTGGTCACCAGGCCGGCCTCATTCATCCCATCAGCAGTGGCAACATCAAATCCGGAAGCGATGATACTTCCATATTTTGATTTCCAGGTGAATGAGTTTGTGCCGACCTCGCCATTTCTTTCCATTCCTCTGGGCAAGAGCCAGAGATTGGTGCCAATTTCGGTGCTCCAGTCCATCGAGCGGGCAGTCAGGATCAGTCCGTCATTGCCTTTGTAAACGACTCTTGTGCAGGCATGTGTAGATTGATTAATGATTGCGAGGTTAAAAATACCGATGAAGAAAAAAATAAGAAATAATTGTTTTTTCATGTGTTTGAAGTTTAGATTAATAAAAATATTGTGTGATACCAGCGAGTACACTTTTTACTGCCATCGAAGCCAATAGCAGCCCCATAACACGACTGATAATGCTGGCTCCGCCCTTGCCGATTAGTTTTGTAATATAATGAGAGCCCAACATGAGGAAGAGCACAACAATCAAAACAAAAACCAGGATTAAAGATGTAATGAGTTGATCCACAATACCATGAAGGGTATTATCCGTGAGCATAACAGCCGCCATCATAGCTCCCGGACTTGCGATGGACGGAATTGCAAGAGGAAAAACAGAGGGGTCGTCATTTTTTTTGATGGTTTTGATTTCGTCTTCGGGTTTGCTTTCACCAAAAATCATGGTAAGGGCAAAAATGAACAAGACGATTCCTCCGGCTATCTGAAAGGCAGGCAGAGGGATATCCATCAAATTGAGTATGAGCTCACCGGCCAGGATAAAAAACAATAAGATAAGGGCTGATAAGCCAACAGCTTTCAGGGCGATGCGTTTTTTTTCAGCTTGCTTGTAATGCATGGTGCTGGCCATATAAACCGGTATAGTTCCGATGGGATCGATTACAGCAAAAAGCAAAATGAATTGGGTAAGGAAATCGTTCATTGAAAATAATGTTAGCAGCAAAAATACCAAAATTCTATGAGGATAAAAGGACATAGCTATGTACAGGCTTAGGTATGTGAGGGGTTGGGGTTAGAAGTGATTATATCTCAATCATTTCAGAATTTGGACAATGACAATTGAAAAGAAATATTGATTGACATAATTTTTGCATCTCAATATGGTTTGAATAATTTCACTAATTTTGATTTTACAAACAAACACACTCGTTATGAAGACAACAATCCAATCTTTGTGCTTTTTTCTAATCACTTTCATGTTAGTATCTTCCTGCTCCAATGTTCCGGTTACCGGTCGCAAGCAGCTTAATCTGATTCCGGCTTCACAGATGATGAGTATGAGCTATCAGCAGTATGATGAGTTTTTGAAGAGTAACAAACTTTCGACCAATGCACAACAAACCCAAATGGTGAAAACGGTTGGGAATAAGATCAAGACCGCAGTGGAAGCTTATTTTCAACAACAGGGAAATTCTTCACACCTGGAAGGGTACAACTGGGATTTTAATCTGGTTGAAAGTCCCGAAGCCAATGCCTGGTGTATGCCGGGCGGAAAAGTAGTTTTTTATACCGGCATTTTGCCTATCACAAAGGACGAAACAGGTTTAGCTGTTGTGATGGGGCATGAGATTGCACATGCCATTGCCGAGCATGGCAATGAACGAATGAGTCAGGCTTTGCTCACCGAGATGGGGGGTGTGGCCCTGGCTGTTGCTTTGCAGGAAAAGCCTGAGCAAACACAACAACTTTGGATGACAGCTTATGGCATTGGCAGTCAGGTGGGTGTGATGTTGCCTTTTAGTCGCTTGCACGAAAGTGAAGCAGATCGCCTGGGTTTGATTTTTATGGCCATGGCCGGATACGATCCCAATAAGGCAGTAGATTTCTGGCAGCGAATGGCTGATATGAAAGGTGGACAGGCTCCGCCGGAGTTTCTGAGTACGCACCCTTCTGATAATACCCGTATTCGCCAAATCCGTGAACGGCTGCCCGAAGCGATGAAGTATTATAAACCTTGACACAGCTTTGATGAAAACAGGCTGGAAAACAGAACTACTGCTTGTTCTGATATTTTTTTCTGGAATTTTTCAACTATATGCACAACCCAATGATCGCTGGCATGCAGGGAGTGCCACAGATCTAAAAGGTGAAGTGCTATCACTTTATGTGTTTCTCGAAGCAACAACAAACCCCTGGACAGCCGAAGAAAAACAAGTAAAACTGAATGATCTCAGTATTGCCCAGCAATGGCTGATTTCGCAGGCAAATACTTGGGGCGTTCCTTTGGAATTTTCCACAAAACCCTTGGGCAAAGCAGCATCCCTTCAGCTTGAAAATATTCCTACCGGCACCGGAAGCGGCTCGGAGCGCACGGACTGGGCGATGGAGATACTAAAAAAATCTGGTTTTAGAAATGCACGGCAGGCATACAGGAAAATTTCCAGGCAAACAGGTTTTGACAATATTCAACTGATAATTTTTGCCAAAGCTGGTGGTATTTCTTATGCCATGCGTTATGCCAAAAACTTTAAAAAGCGAAAATTTTTTATGGAATCGGTTATGCTGTATGAGCGCTACGATAATGATGCTCCGATGCCTGTTTCGGCAATTATAGCGCATGAAATACTTCATCTTTATGGTGCCTGGGATTTATATACTACCTATGCTCAAACAGCTGACCGGCATCAAAAAGCGCAGGAGCTGTTTCCGGACGATATTATGTTGCGGGTAGGGTATGAGTTAAATCACCTCAAAGTGGATGATTTAACGGCCTGGTTAGTTGGTTGGAACAAAACAGAGCAACCTATTTTTGAGTGGTTCAGACCAGAAGATTTTAAGCAGTAAAATTGAGGCTATTGCGCTTGAAAGCATCAGTATGCCTGGTTTTAACTTTTTGTATAAATTTATGCAATGCTTCGCATAAGTTTTTCAATGCACTAAAAGCGGAAATTAATTTTAACGTAAAACTCGAGAATGACTTTGCTCAACTCGTTTAAAAATGGGATTGCCTGGACACTATTTTGCAGTAAGTTGAATGCTTAAATTCAATGCGTTTGCGATCAAAGCAAAATTTGAAATTCTGATGTCTTCGCCTCTTTCAATTCTTGAAATATAGGGTCGTTTTTTCCCAATAAGATTAGCCAGATCTTGCTGACTTAATTTTAATTCTCTTCTTCGATTTTTAATGATTTCGGCGAAGTAGAATGAAAAGGATTCTTCCCTGAATTTCTCCCTTGATTCAGTTCCTTCTTTTCCAAATTTTTTTTCAAGTATTTCTCTTGAGTTTATAAATTGTACCATGATTTTCAGTTTTTACAAGTAGTTATTAAGTAAGTTTTCTGCAATTTTGATGGCTTTTTTATAGTCTTTATTTGATTTTTTTACGAATCCATTCAAACAAATTATTTTTGATGATTCAATAAAATTGGGATGATCAACAGTAAACAGAATTATTCGTATTTCATTCCCTGATTTTATTCGTAATTCATAGAAGTTTGTGTTTATCAATTTTTTAACGAAAGTTGAATGAACAACTTTTACATCCGTCATGACTTCAATAATCTGAAAAAACTTTAAAGAAACCCGTTTGTCTTGCTTTTCAATAAAGTCTAAGCAGTCTGATGAAATCATTATTTCTCTCATGGTGCAAAGGTAACGAATAAGTTACATATGGGCAATTGTTTTTTTTGATTTTGATATCAAAGCACAATTATAGCTTGCAACACTGCCAATGATGCAAGAAGATGCTGTTAATTTTAATTTGATAGTTATTGAAGTTTGATGTCTCAAATAAATGACAAAATTTTGCCTTAAAGAGCTGGCCTGAATCATCAAAAAAGCTGCCCTGAAAACAAGGCAGCTTTTTTACCCAAAATGATGAACGGGTAACACTACTGTTGCGTTAACTTTTAGATGATTAATATAAAAAACTATCAATTAATAAGTTACAAGCATTCTTTGATTTTTTGATTTGAATTCAATGACCTTTGAGGTTTTTAATCTTTCAGGTTATGAA